>R27__coassemble_23_pt1 | contig 144009 bp, 127 predicted proteins | sample R27__metabat2_low_PE_022 | metagenome-assembled genome bin R27 | reverse complement strand
GTTTGTATTTTTTTAACACAAGGGTATTCCACCATCAACAATTATGAAACCAGAAAGGTTCGAAATATGTCAACGACCCCGCACGAAATTCGAGCCGTCCTCAATTTGGGCGGCTCGTTTTGTTGCCGGCCTCGCCAGCAACAGCATGGGCGAGGGTCGCTGCCTCTCTTGCAGCCTTTGGCTGCACGATGTGCCCAAAAATATCATGATTTATTGGCCGTTGGTGGAGTTAATTTAAAATGGGTCCCGGGAGGCGGCGTCAGAGATGCGTGGAAGGGCATGTCGCGGGACCCGAGGGCGAAAATAAGGCCGCAGGTCCCGGACACCCGCGTTCTGGGCACATCCAGGGCATGGTCGCGGGACCCATTTTAAATTAATTGTTTTTGAAGGATTAGGATCGGAGCAGAGAAGGCTGCCGGCGGCGGGGAAGAGGTGTTTGGCGAAGGGAATGATGTGTCTGCGCTGTGGAAGATGTGTCTGGCGGCGCATTTATATGAAATGTGGCCGGCAAGATTGTGCTAATTTTTCCAGTTTTTTTCAATTTTAGTTTAAATTGTAATGAATTTTTACTAATTTTACGATAAATACAAAGCAATAGAACACCAAGAGGCGAAATTTGTAACTGCGCTTCAATATAGAATAACCACTTTAACAATTACCAATATGGCAGAGAAACACCTTTTGCTTGGAGACGAGGCCCTGGCCTTGGGTGCATTGCACGCCGGTTTGAGCGGCGTCTATGCCTACCCGGGCACCCCGTCGACCGAGATCACGGAGTACATACAAGGACATCCCCTGACTGCGGAACGCAAAGTTCATTGCAGATGGTCGGTGAATGAAAAGACGGCGATGGAGGAGGCTCTGGGCATGTCTTATGCCGGAAAGCGGGCGCTGGTCTGCTTCAAGCATGTGGGCCTGAATGTGTGTGCGGACCCTTTCATGGGTTCGGCAATGACCGGAGCGAATGGCGGCCTTGTCATAGCCTCATGCGACGACCCTTCCATGCACAGCTCTCAGAATGAGCAGGATTCACGTTTCTATGGTGCATTTGCCATGATGCCTGTGTTTGAGCCATCTTCTCAGCAGGAGGCTTACGAAATGATACAGCACGCCTTCGATTATTCTGAAAGCAGAAGAATTCCTGTGCTGATGAGGATGACTACCCGCATGGCGCATTCCCGTGCCGTTGTGGAGAGCATGGACCTTGCCGATGCAAGGCCTGCCAACAAGATGAAGTTTCCTGACAACGAGCGGCAGTGGTGCACGCTCCCTGTCAATGCAAGAGTAAGGAACCGCCAGTTGATCAAGGACTACGCTTCATTTGAAGAGGATGCCGTCAATTCCCATTTCAACAATCTGTCAGACGGCCCCGACCACAGCTTGGGAATAGTGGCCTGCGGCATTGCGTATAACTATCTGATGGAGAATTTCCCTGACGGCTGCCCTTATCCTGTGCTGAAGATATCCCGATATCCTTATCCGAAGAAACTGATACTCGATCTGGCGGCACTGTGCAAGAGGATTCTTGTCCTGGAAGAGGGCCAGCCTTTTGTGGAAGAAAGGATGCGGGGCGTGTTCCCTTCGGGCGTGGAGATACTCGGGCGCATGGACAATACCGTCAACCGTGATGGTGAATTGACCCCGGACTGCGTACGGGCGGCTCTCGGTCTTGAGCCTCTGCCTCAGTTCGAGCCTTCGAAGGTGCTTGCGCCTCGACCGCCGGCACTTTGCCTTGGCTGCGGTCACAGGGATTTCTTCACGGCGCTCAACAATGCAATGAAAGATTACCCACAGGCCAAAGTGTTCAGCGACATTGGCTGTTACACCCTCGGCTGGCTGCCGCCGTTCAACTCGTTCCAGACTTGTGTGGAGATGGGGGCCTCGGTCACCATGGCCCAGGGAGCTGCGTACAGCGGGCTTTGGCCGTCGGTTGCCGTGATAGGCGATTCTACCTTCACTCATAGCGGAATGACCGGACTGCTGGACGCGGTGAATGAGAAGTCGGACATTGTTGTCTGCATTTCCGACAACCTTACGACTGGAATGACCGGAGGCCAGAACTCTGCCGGCACCGGCAGGTTGGAGGCGATATGCGAGGGTCTTGGAGTGGATCCGGCCCACATCCGTACTATCGTGCCTCTGCCGAAGAACTATCCTGAAATGGAGAAAGTCATCAGGGAAGAAATTGAATATCGCGGGGTGTCCGTCATCATATCCCGCCGCGAATGTCTCCAAACACTTAAAAGACACAACAAGAAATGAAACAGGATATCATTCTCGCCGGTGTGGGAGGACAAGGCATTCTCTCCATCGCAACCATCATAGGTTCGGCTGCGCTTGAGCAAGGTCTGCATCTGAAGCAGGCCGAGGTCCACGGAATGAGCCAGAGAGGAGGAGATGTGCAGTCAAATCTTCGTATCAGCACATCCCCGGTGCATTCTGACCTCATCCCAAGAGGTGGAGCGGACCTGATAATTTCTCTTGAGCCGATGGAGGCGTTGAGGTATCTTCCGTACCTGTCGCAGGAAGGCTGGATAATCACCAACACCACTCCGTTCGTCAACATCCCGAACTACCCGGAGATGGAGTCCGTAATGGCGGAACTTGGTAAATATCCCCATGTCATAGCACTCGACGTGGATGCCATAGCCAAGGAAATCATGAGTCCGCGCTGCGCGAACATGGTGCTTCTGGGAGCTGCTGCATCCGTCATCAACATCCTGGATTCCGATAAGCTGAGAGACGGAATCCGCCGCATTTTCGCCCGCAAGGGAGAGGATGTTGTAGAAGCGAACATCAAGGCCTTCAATGCAGGCCTTGACAACTCTGTCAACGATAAATAAGTATATAAATGAACAATCCTATATCAGAAGAGATCCTTCACGGCAAATTGCATGAATTGGGCATTGATGATGTCTCCAAGACAACCATTCGTCAGTGCGCACAGATGGGATCGGTCATGGAAAAGGTTGCAGGTGAAACATTTTCACATCTGGAGATTGGCGTCCCCGGCATTCCTGCGTGTCCAATAAGCATTGAGGCACAGAAAAAAGCCCTGGATGAGGGCGTATCGTCAATATATCCTGCTGTTCGAGGCATACCGGAACTCAAGCGCAATGCCTCACGGTTCGTAAAGGCATTCATAGACATAGATATCGATCCCGAAGGAATAGTGCCCACCGTGGGCTCGATGCAGGGGAGCATGACATGCATTCTGGAGTGCTCTCAGCTGCAGCCTGGCAAGGACACCATCCTTTATATATGTCCTGGCTTCTCCGCCCACGGGCGCCAGCCGGATATCCTTGGGATCAAGAATATATTCTTTGACATCTATGAATATCGTGCGGAGAAGCTACGTGACAAGCTTGAGTCATATTTCTCACAGGGCAACATTGCGGCAATCCTTTATTCCAATCCAAACAATCCGGCGTGGATATGCTTGACGGAAGAAGAGTTGCAGATCATCGGCGAACTTGCGGACAAGTACGATGTGATTGTCCTGGAGGATATGGCGTACATGTGCATGGATTTCCGCAAGGACATGTCAGTCCCGTTCGAGCCTCCGTTCCAGAGCACAGTGGCAAAATATACCGACAATTATATCATTCTTCTCTCGGGCTCAAAGATATTCAGTTATGCAGGGGAGCGCATAGCTGTCGTGTGCATTTCCAACAAGCTCTATCATAGAGAGTACCCTGAACTGAAGAGGAAATGGAACATTGCGGGGTTTGGTGAGAATTTCATACTTAATTATCTGTATGTCAACACCTCCGGCACTTCGCACTCTGCGCAGTACGCGCTGTCTGCCATGTTCGAGGCGTCGGTCGACGGGCGATACAACTTCGTGAAGGAACTGCGCAACTATGGTCTCAGGGCCCATCGTTCCCGCCAGATCTTCGATGACAACGGCTTCCATCTTGTTTACGACAAGGATATGGAGCAGACCATCAGCGACGGCTTCTTCTATACGGTAGGATACAAGAATCTGAACAACAGGGAACTGTTGGAGGCGCTGCTCCGCTGCGGTGTCATCGCCATCCCTCTCAACACCACCGGAAGCGCTCAGAGCGGCATAAGGGTCTGCGTTTCCAGACTTTTGACGGACAATGACTTCGAGTTGCTGGACAAGCACCTCAAAATGTTTGTAAAACTTGTGAACCAATGAGATACGTATCAGCAGACGAAGCCGTGAAGCTTGTTCGCAGCGGCGATACCGTAGCATGTCAGGGAAGTGCGTCCGTGCCTGTCCTTCTTCAGGAGGCATTGGCACGCCGGCACAATGAACTCAAGGGGGTTGTCATAACCTCCGGATTCAATGTCCACAAGGAGCCGGCGCCCTTCTGCAAGCCGGAGTATAAGGATTCATTCATTGTCAACAGCATCTTTGTCAGCGCGGACCAGAGGGCCCATGTTGCAGCCGGATACGGCACCATGACGCCTGCGTTCCTGGGAGAAGTGCCTGCATTGTTCCGAAGCGGAGAATTCCCTGTAGATGTGGCATTCATCACATGCTCCCTGCCGGATGAAAACGGCTATTGCAGTTTCGGCATTTCCGCGGATATCGCAGTCGCTGCAGTAGAGGTCGCCAGAGTGGTCATTGCAGAGGTGAGTCCCAATATTCCATACCTCTACGGAGAATGCATGATTCACGAAAGCAAGATCGATGCGGCAGTGCTGTGCGATGTTGCTCCTGTTGCATTGCAATTTGGAGAGTCAACCCCGATAGAGCAGGCCATAGGTTCGAATGTCGCATCCGAGGTTCCTGACGGCGCTTGCCTGCAGATTGGTGTCGGAACCATTCCAAACGCGGTGTTGAACGGTCTCAGGCAGCATAAGCACCTCGGCTTGCACACTGAAGCAATGACCGACGGCGTTGTTCGTCTGCTGAAAGAGGGCGTGATGGACAATTCCATGAAAAAGATTCGTCCGGGGATAAGTGTGGCGGCATTGGCCATAGGCTCGGAGGAGATGTACAAGTACATCGACCGCAACAAGACGATGGAGTTCTTTGATGTGGCTTATACCAACAATCCTTTCCTGATTGCCCAGAATCCGAAGGCCTGTGCCATCAATTCCGCCCTCGAGGTGGACTTGACGGGGCAGATATGCGCAGATTCGATAGGGGAGATGATCTACTCGAGCGTCGGCGGCCAGCATGATTTCATGTACGGCTGCTCGCTTTCGGAGGGCGGAAGAACCTTCGTTGCGCTTCCTTCGCGTACTGCAAAGGGAAAATCCAAGATTGTCCCCATTCTTACGCCAGGAGCGGGAGTGGTTACTACGCGCTTCCAGACGCAATACGTGGCAACCGAATACGGCATTGTGTACCTTCGGGGCAAAAGTCTTGCAGAACGTGCCCGCCTGCTTATCTCCATCGCCCATCCGGACGACCGGGAAGACCTGGAAAGAGCCGCACGCGAACGCTTCGGCTACAGGTTCACACATTAAAAAAGGGAACGATATGCCTGATTACGCCAAAATCATCGTAAATAATTGAAGTCCAGCCGAAAATGACTGGACTTTCTTGAAAGACAACCCTTCAGCACAATTGTTTCGTTTGGAAGACAATTGCCTCTCCGACCAAAATTGAATCCATACTTTTGTAGTAAATAGTTTATAAAAGAGAAAAATCGAGTTTTCAACTTTGAGTTTCGATGATTTAAGTTATCTAAACTTATCCGAAGCACTATATTCGCCGTATAATGCAAAAGCAACATATAACGGAGAAATCGTTGGATTCATTATAGTCCGGAAACGACACATTGGTGTTGATCCTAACAATGTTCCCCAACAAAGTAAAGAATATGCAGTCACTCTTGCCAATAAGAATTGGTTTGATTTACGGTGTATTCGCTTTAATGCTGAATTCAGATGGACTGGCAATCTTGAGAACCTATTTGATTATTCAATAGGCATACTACCTGACGGATATGATATTTGGTCTAATATATATTGGGATGGATGTACTCAATATATTACCCGAATTGGTGGTTTTGCAAAAATTCCCCATGATGTGTGTCCAAATCAAAATATAAGGATATATTCTGTTTATCATCGAAAGCACGAGTAATAATTATTAACGCACCCGAATAGGATGCGTTTCTTCTTATTTGGTGTAAACTGGTATATCGTTCCCAAAATTCAACTGCTTTCTGAGGAATATGATAGGACAGGAGAGGCGGCTGGCGGCGGGGAAGAAGCGGCTGGCGAAGGGGATGTTATGTCTGGCGCCGCCGCCGTCCTATGTTTACGATCTACCCTTCACGAAGTTGTGAATCAATGAGTGAATCTCTGCTGTTACTATAACCTTCTTCGTTATGAAACTTACCTGTCCATGTAACGAATATGTTATAACGAAAACGTTATAGATTTCCTACTGGAGGGCTCGGACGGTCCACCAATCCTCCTGACGTCCGGTGAATGGAGACATTGTGGTTGTATGCACATGCCTGGCGGAAGTTATCTCCCGTCCGTGCGGCGGGGAGCTCGCCCGTTGGGCTCCCCGCGCCCGTCCGAGGATAACTTCCGCGTCCTCGGAACGTGCCGATGGGAGCATAGGCCCCCTTGTTTGCTCCTGTCTCGGTCTTGGAACAACTCGATGGGAGCATAGACCCCATTGTTTGCTCCTGTCGTCGGCGGTCTTTGCTCTGCGTTCCTGTTTTTATGCCTTCTTTTCGTTGCCCCGTTGGTTTTTCGTATATTTGCATGGGGCGAAGGCTGTTTCCCCGCTCTTCCTCATACGGCTTTATCATGAAACGACATTCCTTCTTCTTTCGCGCGGCGGCGAGATTCCTCTTGCTCGCTCTCGGCTTATGCATATGCTTCAACTTACGGGCTGTCGCCTTCCGGCCGACTCTCGCGCAACCCTCCGCGCAATCCCTCGTTCCGGCCTCTGGGCAAACTCATGCGCAACCCTCCGCGCAACTCCCTGTGCCTGCCCTCGGCGGCGACACGCTGCGGGTGCTGGCCATCGGCAACAGTTTCAGCGAGGATGCCATTGAGCAATATCTTTATCCCGTGGCGAAGGCGGCGGGCGTGGAGATGGTGGTTGCCAACATGTACATCGGCGGATGCACGCTGGAGCGGCATGTGAAAAACATACGCGAGGACAAGGCGGACTACCAGTACCGCAAGGTGGTAGGGGGGAAGAGGACCAACACCAAGGGCGTGGCCCTTTCTTCTGCGGTCGTGGACGAGCCTTGGGACTTCGTGATGATGCAGCAGGGGGCGGGGCTCTACGGGGTCTACGAATCCTACCGTCCGGACATCGACTCCCTGATGGCCTATGTCAAGGCGCGTGTGACCAACCCTTCGTGCAAGTATGTCATCCACCAGATCTGGGCGAATCCCCAAAACTCCTGGCGTCAGGACTACCTCTCATTCTACGGCGGCATCCATGAGCAGATGTACTTGGCCGAGGTGGCGACGACAAGGCGCATCGCGCGGGAACTGGGCTTCGACCTGCTGCTGCCTACCGGTACCGCCATCGAGAATCTCCGCTCGACATTCGTCAAGGACAACTATCACCGCGACGGGCATCATCTCAATCGTTTCATAGGTCGCTATACGGCCTCCCTGGCAGCTTTCGAGCTGCTCACCGGCATCTCCTGCCTGGACAATTCCTATCTTCCCGACCATCTGATGCCGGCGCAGATGGAGGCGGCGAAGCTGGCTGCCCACTCCGCGGTGGCTTCTCCCGACGAGCCGGTCAAGCTTGGGTCGCTCCTGCCGGTGCAGAACCGTGACGAGAGTCTTGTCGAGCCTTACGTCCTGCCGGAGCTGCTCCGCACTTTCGACGGGCGCAAGGTGCGCACCGCGCGGCAGTGGGAACGCCTCCGCCGCGGCGAGCTCCTGGAATGCTTCGAAAGCAACATGTTCGGCCGAGCTCCGGGCCGTCCCGAGGCGATGTCCTTCAGTCTGCTGGAGAGCGATCCCCGGGCTCTCGGCGGCCGCGCGCTCCGCAAGCAGGTTAGGGTGACGTTCGATGCCGACGGCAAGAGATACATGGACCTTCTGATTTATCTCCCGTCGGAGGCGGTAGCGACCGCGCCTGTGCCGGTGGTGATGGGCATCAACTTCTTCGGCAACCATACGGTCTGCGCCGACACGGCGATCCTGGTCCCCGATGCGGCGCGGCTCAAGCAGCTCGGCGCATGGTCCTTCGCCGAGCGCGGCTCACAGAGTTCAAGATGGCCCATCGAGATGATCCTTGACGCTGGTTTCGGGCTCGTGACCTTCTGCTGTGCGGATGTGGATCCCGATTTCGACGACGGCTTCGCCAACGGGGTGCATCCCTTGTCATATCGCAAGGGTCAGTCCCGTCCGGAACCTGACGAGTGGGGCACTCTGGCTGCCTGGGCATGGGGATTGAGCCGTGCCTTGGACTGCCTCGAGACTGATGCCGACATCGACTGCTCGAGGGTGGCCCTCATCGGCCATTCGAGGATGGGCAAGACCGCGCTTTGGGCGGCGGCGCGCGACGAGAGGTTCGCGGCCGTCATCTCGAACGAGTCGGGCTGCGGCGGTGCGGCGCTCTCCCGCCGCCGTTTCGGCGAGACGGTGCGCATCATCAACACGAAGTTCCCCTACTGGTACTGCGCCAATTTCCATGGCTACAACGATGCCGAGGGAAGCCTGCCGTTCGACCAGCATGAGCTTCTCGCACTGATCGCCCCGCGCCCTCTCTATGTGGCGAGCGCTTCGGATGACCTCAATTCCGACCCCGTCGGCGAGCAGCTTTCGCTCGAGGCGGCGATGCCGGCCTACAGGCTCTACGGCCGGTCGGCAATGGGCAAGGTGGGCCATCACACCCGCCCGGGCAGGCATGAGATCACTTCCCTTGACTGGGAATATTATCTTGCGTTCCTAAGGAAAGTCCTGACGGTGCAGGGAGGGCGTTGAAAGGGGCTCAGTTGCAGAGTTCCTTGAAGGTCGCGAAGTCGTATCCGCGCTCTCTCAGGCCGTCGATGATCTCGCCAAGGTGCCACCACATCCTGTCCTGGTCGGTGCGGTCGGGATATACCATCGCATGGATGAGGATGATGGTGCCGTTGAGGCCGGTGCTGTGCGCCTCCTCGTAATCCCAGATGTTCTGTACCATCTCCTCTGCCGACTTGTATGCGGGGTGTTCCATGCCCATCCAGTCGCTGCCGGTGTCGATGCCCTCGGTGGGGTTCGCGAGGCTGTAGCCGAGCTTGCGGAGGCCGTCGGCAGTCTCGAGGTTGTAGTGCTCGTATGGCGGAATCATCCACTGGAACTCCTTCTTGGTGAGACCGAACTTCATCAGCTCATCCTCCATTCCCGCGATGTCGACCTTGAGCGAGTCGAAAGGAACGAGGGTCTCGCGCTTGCTGTCTTCGGTGCAGAGCAGCAGGTGGTGGTTGGAGTGTGCAGAGAGGTAGTGCCCCTCGTCGATTATGCGCTGGATCGACGGGACATATTTCTCTACCCTGAAGCAGTTGCCGGTAGGGAAGAAGGAGCCCTTCACGCCGCGGTCGGCAAGGGTGTCGAGCACGGGGACGATGCCGTCGAAGTTCTCGAAAAAGCCGTCGTCGTTGGTGCTGTAGTGGGCCGTGAAGACAAGGTAGACCTTCTTCTCGGTCGGGTTGATGATGTTGGCCACGCCGTATTCGTCGGTGATGATTTCGGGTGCCGGTGCGGGCTTCTCCTCGCATCCTGTCGCCAGGATGGCTGCAAGAGCGATGAACGGGATGAGTCTTTTCATGGTATCGGTTTTTGGTTCTGTCACATTATCAGGTCGTCGACGATCACCTTGGGCACGTAGTGGATGCCCTCCTTGCGGTAGTAGTCGTGGTCGTCCGATGCGTTGATGGGTTTCAGCTGGATGGTCTCGGCAGGCTTTCCGATCGCGAGGATCAGCATGGGCTCGCAGTCCAGGCCGAACTCGGCGATGACCTTCTCCTTGTTGAAGGCTCCGATGCAGATGCCTCCAAGCCCCATCTCCACAGCCTTGAGAAGCATGCTCTGGGCGCTGATGCCGACGTCCACGCCGGTCCATCGGTATTCCGCGTTGGTGGAGCAGATGATGATGAATGCCTCCGGTTCGGTGCCTGGAAGCGGCAGGTGGAGCTCGCTCAGCGCGCCTCCCAGGCGGATGAGATTCAGCATCCTGTCGGCGCCGCTCTCCCTGGTGACAAGCTTGAAGCGCAGCGACTGCTGGTTGCGCGCCGAAGGTATGCGGGTGTTGACCGCCACGATGGTCTTGAGGTCCTGCATGTGCACGGTGTGCGACTTGTCGTAGCCGCGGTAGCTGCGGTTGCGCAGCAGCAGCGTGTCGAGCGACGCGCCGCTTCGGCGTGCCGTGCTCTTGCGCGGGCCGCCGTTGCGGAATTCTTCGAATTTCCTCTCGAGGTAATTGTCTGCCATAAGTTATGTGTATATGAGTATTCCGGCTATCGCCGATATGACTATCATCGCTATCGAGTCGAACTTGAACCAGGTGGCGACGAAGGCCACTGCGAATATGACGACCGACGTCCAGTCGGTGAAGGTCTCGTGGTTGAGGAACATCAGCGCGGCGGCGCCGATCATGCCGGCCATCATGGGCTTCATCCACTCGAGGGCTCCCTTCATGTAGCGGTTTTCGCGCAGCTTGGAATAGAAGATCGTGATGAGGGCCATCAGCGTGAGCGGCGGCGTGCTGACCGCGGCTGTCGCGATGATCGATCCCCAGACGTTGCCCGTGACGGTGTAGCCGACGTAGGTGGCGCAGTTGATGGCGATCGGGCCGGGGGTCATCTGCGAGACGGCGACGATGTCTGCAAGTTCGACGGCGGTCATCCATCCGTGGCGCACCACGACCTCGTTGCTGATGAGCGAAAGCATGGCATAGCCTCCTCCGAAGCCGAAGAAGCCGATCTTGAGATAGGAGAGGAGCAGTTGGAGATAGATCATCGCTCACCTCCTTTCCGGCTGTCCCGCGGGCCGGTGTACCATGTCAGGAAAAGGCCGATGGCGGCTCCGGCGAAGAGGAACCACACCGGCGAGACGCCCAGAAGCCATATCGCGGCGGCGACTGCCAGCGCGACAGCCACGGCATACCATTTCTTGAGCCTGGTGAGGAACCTGAAGAAGGGAACCGCTATGAGCGCCACGACTGCTGGACGTATTCCCTTGAATGCGGCGGTCACGTAGGCGTTGTCCTTGAACCCCGTGAGATATACGGCTATCAGCAGTATGATGGTGAAGGAGGGGAGGACCGCACCCAAAACGGCCGCGAGGGATCCCCACCATCCGCGCATCTTGTAGCCTACGAAGACGGCGGTGTTGAGCGAGAACGGCCCCGGAGCCGACTGCGCCAGGGTGAACTGGTCATAGAACTCGTCGCGGTCGAACCATTTCTTGCGGTCGACCACTTCCTTCTCTATCATCGGTATCATGGCATAGCCTGCGCCGAAGGTGAAGGCGCCGATCTTGAAGAATGACCAGAAAAGTTGCCAGAGCATCGCCGAAGTGGGTTTGTTCTGCAAATATACAACTTTTGCGGCTCCTTGTCAATGTATCGGCCTCACCTCTGCTGCGCCATCGCGGCTATCTTGTCGAACGGGGCGTTGCAGCTGATGCTCATGATGAGCGTGTCGTCCTTGCCAGGCTCCTCGATGAGCACCAGCAGCCCGGTGACGGTCTCGCCGCTCGTGAGCAGGTACATCTCAGTCCCCTTGGGCGCGCCCTCGCGGATGTCGTAGCTGCCATCCGCCTTGCCTGCGGCCCGGACGGCTTCCTTGGCGGCGTTGCGGTCGCTCTCGCTGCAGGCGCCCATGTCGAGCACTTCCATGGACTTCACGTCCATGGCGTCGAGCATGCGGCGGGTCTCGCGGTCGAGCCCCATGAGATTTCTCAGCAGCTTGAACTGCTTTTGGCTGAATGTCATGTGCCGCGCGTTTTCGGCGGCGGTGAACGGTGCCAGGACCTGGCTTTGCGCCTGTGCGCAATACGCGCCGAGAATCAGCGCGACGATGGTGATGACAAATCTTTTCTTCATGTTCTCCCCTTCTTTTTGTCAGTTGATTTATGATTGTCCGCGCTGCCGGCCGGTGCTCATTGCGCTGCGGCCGGCGTTGCGGAAATGTTTCAGGCTTTTGTGAGCGATGCCTTCATCTGCGCGGCGAGCTTCGCTGCCTCGGCTGCCGCCGCTTCGGCGAATCTCTCGCCGTGGTCGGCGTATATGATGCCCCTCGACGAGTTGACCAGCAGGCCGCAGCGGCCGTTGAGGCCGTAGCGGGTGACGTCCGCCACCGTGCCGCCCTGCGCGCCGACTCCCGGCACGAGCAGGAAGTGGTCCGGGCAGATCTCGCGGATGTCTGCGAGCTTCTCCGGACGGGTGGCCCCGGCGACGAACATCAGGTTGTCGACGGTGCCCCAGCCCATCGCCGTGGTGATGACCTTGCGGTAGATGTCGCCTTCGAAGTCTACGGCGGACTTGTTGGACGTGAGCGCGAGCACGATGGCCCAGCGTCCCTCGTATTGGAGGAAGGGCCTGACAGAGTCCTCGCCCATGTACGGCGCGAGGGTGACCGCGTCGCACGGCATCCTGTCAAAGAACGCCTCTGCATAGCGGGCCGCGGTGTTGCCGATGTCGCCGCGCTTGGCGTCGGCGATGACAAGCATCTCGGGGTAGTGCTCCTTGATGTAGCCTACCGTCATCTCGAGTTCTCGCCAACCCTGAGCGCCACGGCACTCGTAGAATGCCGTGTTGGGCTTGTATGCGACGGCATGGGGGGCCGTGGCGTCGATTATCTGGCGGTTGAACTCGAAGACCGGGTTGTCATATCTGAGCAGGTGCTGCGGTATGAGCTCCGGAGCCGTGTCAAGTCCAACGCAGAGGAAACTTCCCTTCGCGACGATGTTGCCGTGCAGTGTGCGACTGTCCATCTCTCCTAGAAATATTTGTAGAACAGTGCGATGGATTCCATCCCCCTGAAGAGCTGTTCGATGAGGTAGCTCTCGTTGGGCGAGTGGATCTTGTCCCTCTCGAGGCCGAATCCCATCAGCAGCGGGTCTGCTCCGAGTATCTGCTGCATGTCTGCCAGGATGGCGATGCTTCCGCCGCCGCGGCTCGGGACGGGCTCGATGCCGTAGACTTCTCCCATTGCGCGGGATGCCGCCTTGTAGGCGTCGGACGAGATGGGGATGAGGAATCCGTTGCCCCCGTGGCACTCGCGGACATTGACCTTCACGCCCTTGGGCGCGATGGACTTGAAGTGCTTCGCGAAGAGCTTTGCGATAGTGGCGGAGTCCTGGTTGGGGACGAGCCTCATGGATATCTTGGCGTGTGCGGACGACGGGATGATGGTCTTGGAGCCTTCGCCGATGAAGCCGCCCCAGATGCCGTGGACGTCAAGGCAGGGGCGTATGCCGATGCGCTCGAGGGTGGTGTAGCCCTTTTCGCCCTTCAGGGCGCCCACGCCGATGGACGACTTGAACTCCTGTGCGTCGTAGGGTGCGCGGGAAAGCATCTTGCGGTCCTTGCGGCTGAGTTCGACGACGTCGTCATAGAATCCCTTGACGGTGATGTGGCCATCTTCGTCGATGAGCGATGCGATCATCGAGCAGAGCGTGTTGATCGGATTGTAGACCGCTCCGCCGTAGTGGCCGGAGTGAAGGTCGCGGTCCGGTCCCTTGACTTCGACTTCCATGTAGGCGAGGCCTCGCATGCCGCAGTTGATCGAAGGCACCTTGTCCGATATCATGGTGGTGTCGGAGACGAGCATGATGTCGCAGGCGAGCATCCTCTTGTGGTCCTTGACCCACTTTGCGAGCGATGCGGAGCCGATCTCCTCCTCGCCTTCGAGGAGGAACTTGATGTTGTGGCGCAGCTTGCCCTCGCGCACGAGGTATTCGAATGCCTTGAGGTGCATGAAGGTCTGTCCCTTGTCGTCGTTGGCGCCTCGGGCGTAGATGGCTCCGTCGCGGATCTCGGGTTCGTACGGGTCGCTGACCCAGAGGTCGACTGGCTCTTCGGGCTGGACGTCGTAGTGTCCGTAGATGAGGATGGTCGGTGCCTTCGGGTCGAATTTCTTCTCGGCGAAGACCACCGGATGGCCCTCGGTGTGATAGACGGCCGCGCGGTCTGCGCCTGCTTCCATGAGGAGCTCGACCAGGCGGTCTGCGCAACGCTGCATGTCGTCCTTGTGTTCGGGTGCCGAACTTACTGAAGGGATTCTCAGGAGGCTGAAGAGTTCCTCGAAGAAACGCTCCTGGTTGGCCTCGATATATTGCTTCATTTCCATAGTGTGTTGTTCTTTGTTTGTTCGATTCTTACAAAGATAACCATTTTTTTACTAATTTTGCATCCCTTATGGGTACTCGTCTGCCTGTTTGGAACCAAATAGATAATAATCAATAACATAATATTAAACATGAACGTAACAAAAAACCAGGTTGATGATCTGAATCTCACCGTCAGCATCAACATCGAGAAGGGCGACTACGCAGAAGCCAAGAAGAAGAAGTTGAATGAATACCGCCGCAATGCCGAAATCAAGGGATTCCGCAAGGGCATGGCTCCGATGGGTCTCATCGAGAAGATCCACGGCGGACAGGCACTGGCCGAGGTCATCAACAACATCGTGGCTGAGCAGATCGACAAGTTCATCACAGACAACGAGCTTCACATCATCGGCGAACCTCTGCCGAGCGAGAAGGAAGACAACAACAACTGGGACAACCCCGACGAGTTCACGTTCTCGTTCGACATGGCTCTCGCACCGAAGGTCGAGGCTGAGGTTTCCGCAGAAGACAAGATACCTTACTACAACGTGAATGTCACCGAGAAGGCGAAGAAGGACTTCCGTTCCGGCCTGCTCAAGCAGTTCGGCACTCTCGAGACCGGCAAGGCCGCGAAGGCTGACGACTTCATCATCGCTGACTTCGAGGCTGAGGACCAGAAGGTCGAAGGTTCGTACATCGCGCTGCGCAGCATCAAGAACGAGGATGTCAAGGCTTCCTTCGTCGGTCTGAAGGCAGGCGACGTGAAGGATGTCGACATCGCCGTGGCATTCGAGAACGAGGCTGACCGCGCTGCCATGTTCAAGGTGAAGAAGGACGAGCTCGGCACTCTCCCCGCACAGTGGAAGATGACCGTCAAGGAGGTCAAGACCTTCGTCGACGCGAAGCTCACCCAGGAGACTTTCGACCAGATCTTCGGCAAGGACGTGGTCAAGAGCGAAGAGGAGTTCGACGAGAAGGTCAAGGAACGCCTCGCTGCCGAGTATGCGCAGGAGAGCGACTACCGCTTCTCCATCGACGCGCGCGAGTATTTCATCAACAAGATGAACATCACCCTTCCGGACGCATTCCTCAAGAGGTGGCTTCTCGCAGCAAACGAGGGCAAGTTCACGATGGAGGACATCGAGAAGGAATATGACCTCTTCGCAAAGGACTTCCGTTGGGACATGATCCGCACCAGCATCATGAAGGCACAGGACATGAAGGTCTCCAAGGAGGCAGTCATGGCCGAGGCCCGCAAGATGGCTTCCTACCAGTTCTCGATGTACGGCATGAACGACGTTCCCGCCGACGTGCTCGAAAACTACGCACAGAAGGTTCTCGCTGACGAGCAGCAGGGCCGTCGCATCGTCGAGAAGGTCCAGGACGACCTCGTGCTCGACCATATCCGCAAGACCGCGACCATCGAGAAGAAGAAGATCTCCCTCGAGAAGATGCGCGAACTCACCAACTAACAATACAAGGAAATGAAGACAGAATTCGAGAAATATGCAAAGATGCACTGCGGCGTGAGCTCGATGGCCTACAACCGCGTGTCGTCGATCTATTCGAGCTACATCAACCCGATGATCATTGAGGAGCGTCAGCTCAACGTTGCACAGATGGATGTATTCAGCCGTCTGATGATGGACCGCATCATATTTCTCGGATGTCCGATAGATGATGATGTGGCAAACATCATCCAGGCGCAGCTGCTCTTCCTCGACTCGAACGGATCCGACTCGGACATCATGCTCTACATCAACTCGCCGGGCGGCGGCGTATATGCCGGCCTCGGCATCTATGACACGATGCAGACCATCCAGTCGGAGGTGAACACCATCTGCACCGGCATGGCGGCCTCGATGGCCTCCGTGCTGCTTGCGGCAGGTGCTCCGGGCAAGCGTTCCGCGCTGCCCCACTCGAGGGTGATGATCCACCAGCCGATGGGCGGTGCGGAAGGGCAGGCATCCGACATCGAGATCACCGCAAGGGAGATCCTCAAGCTCAAGGGCGAGCTCTATGAGATACTATGCCACCATACCGGCAAGAGCATGGACGAGATAGTCCGTGACGCCGACCGCGACTTCTGGATGACCGCATCCGAGGCCAAGGCGTATGGAATGGTGGACGAGATAGTTGTCAAGAACCAAAACAAGAAATAGCCATGGCAGACGACAAGATAGGGCAGGAAGAAGAACTCGAGCATTGCATCTTCTGCGGAAGGTCCCGCGAGGAGGTCGAGCTGATGATCTCCACCGAGAATGCATCGATCTGTTCCGACTGCGCCCATACCGCATACGAATATGCGAGGGAGGCCCTCAACCAGACCACTGACCACATCCGTACCAACGGCAAGGTGGAGGGCGAGTACAAGCTCTACAAGCCCCGCGAGATAAAGGAATTCCTCGACACCTACGTCATCGGACAGGATGCGGCGAAGAAGCACCTCGCAGTGGCCGTCTACAACCACTACAAGCGCATCAGCACCGCCGGCCGCGGCGACCTGATCGAGAAGTCTAACATCCTGCTCGTCGGACCTACCGGCACCGGCAAGACGCTGCTCGCGCGCACCATCGCCAAGATGCTCAACGTGCCTTTCGCCATCGTCGACGCGACGGTCCTCACCGAGGCGGGCTATGTGGGAGAAGATGTGGAGAGCATCCTCACCAGGCTCCTCCAGGATGCCGACTACGACGTGGAGAAGGCTGAGAAGGGCATCGTCTTCATCGACGAGATCGACAAGATCGCGCGCAAGGCCGACAATCCTTCGATCACGAGGGACGTGTCGGGCGAGGGCGTACAGCAGGCACTGCTCAAGATTCTCGAGGGCAGCCTCGTCAACGTGCCTCCCCAGGGCGGCCGCAAGCATCCCGAGCAGAAGTTCATCACGGTCAACACCGAGAACATCCTCTTCATCTGCGGCGGCGCGTTCGAAGGCATCGAGCGCAACATCGCGCAGCGTCTCAACACGCAGGTCATCGGCTTCGGCGCCCAGAAGAAGCGCGAGATGATTGACAAGGACAACCTCATCCAGTACATCGCCCCGCAGGACCTTCGCGAGTACGGCCTCATCCCTGAGATCATCGGCCGACTGCCGGTGCTCACCCATCTCGACCCGCTTGACCGTCCTACGCTCCTGGCGATCCTCACGCGCCCGAAGAACGCGCTGATCAAGCAGTACACCGAACTCTTCGCCCTGGACGGCATAAAGCTCAGGGTCAAGCCGGAGGTGCTCGAGTTCATCGTCGACACCTCGATCGAGTACAAGCTCGGCGCGCGCGGACTGCGTTCGATCTGCGAGGCAATAATGACCGACGCCATGTTCGACGCTCCGACGAGCAACCGCAAGTCGCTCACCATCACCCTTCCATATGCCAAGGAGAAGGTGGCGCAGTTCGCAGGCAAGATGATAGGAAGCGCATCGGACTAGCAGCCCGGACACACCTTAATATAAGAGGGAATCGTCTTTTTATTTGGATGATTCCCTCTTTTGTCGTATATTTGCGAAGTCAAAAATCCAAGGGACGGCTTTCCGTTGCTGTCCTTGTTCCAATTTACATATGTACGACATACTCGCATTGAATGGCAAGTCCCCAGAGGAACTTGTCGCAATCGCAAAGGAGCTCAAGGTGAAGAAACCCGAGTCCATTGCAAAAGAAGATCTCATTTACGTCATCCTTGACGAACAGGCCATACAGAGCAGGGAGGACCCTCGCAAGAACAGACAGTCGATCATGGCCGACGGTCAGCCTTCCAAGTCGAAGCGCGGCCGCAAGCCGAAGAATCCGACTCCTCAGGCTTCCGCACCTGCCGCGGCTGACGCCGGACAAAAGGAGCAGCCTGCATCCAAGCCTGCGCCGAAGCCTGCGCCGAAGAAGGAAGACGCGGCTCCCGCTGCTGAACAGGGCGCGGCTGCACCTGCGCCGAAGAAGCGCGGTCGCAAGCCGAAGAACGCCGTGCCACAGCAGGAAACTGCAGCTCCCGCAGTCGAGGCTGCACCGATTGAAGCGGCACCCGTGGAGGTTGTTGCAGCTCCCGCGGCCGAAGGCGCTGATGCACCGAAGGCGAAGAGGCAGCGCACCCGCATCAAGCCTGCGGCAAAGCCCGAATATGCTACTTCCATCCTCGGTGAGGAGCAGAAGAAGGCAGAGCCCGCGGCAAGGCCCGTCGTCGAGGCGCCAAAGGCCGAGGCTCCCGCAAAGGTCGAGCAGCCCGTCCAGCAGAATGCGGCTCCCGTGGCTGAACAAGCTGCGGCTCCCGCACCGAAGAAGCGCGGCCGCAAGCCGAAGGTCGCCCAGCAGGAGAATGCCCCTGCGGCCGAGAACGCACCGGCTCCCGTGGAGAAGCCCGCGCAAACAGCACAGCCTGCACAACCGAAGGCTGAGGCTCCCAGGGAGGAACCCCAGCAGAACAGGCCCCAGCAGAACCAGAACCAAAACCAGAACCAAAACCAGAACCGCCCCCAGCAGCAACAGCAGCAGAAGCAGCCGCACATTGAATATGAGGGCATAGTCGAGGCTTCCGGCTGTCTTGAGATAATGCCCGACGGCTACGGATTCCTCCGTTCGTCTGACTACAACTACCTCAACTCGCCGGACGACATCTACGTGTCGCAGGCTCAGATCAAGAGCTATGCGCTCAAGACCGGAGACACCGTGAAGGGTGAGATCCGTCCTCCGCGCGAGGGCGAGAAGTATTTCCCGCTGGTGAAGGTCAAGATGATCAACGGCCGTCTGCCGGAGTTCATCCGCGACCGCGTGCCGTTCGACTTCCTCACTCCGCTCTTCCCGAACGAGAAGTTCAACCTCACGGGCCACGGCCACAACAGCAACATCTCCATCCGCGTGGTGGACATGTTCACTCCCATCGGAAAGGGCCAGAGGGGTCTGATCGTCGCTCAGCCGAAGACCGGCAAGACCGTCCTGCTCAAGGACATCGCAAACGCCATCGCGGACAACCATCCCGAGGTCTACATGATAGTGCTGCTCATCGACGAGCGTCCGGAGGAGGTTACCGACATGGAACGCAGCGTCAAGGCTGAGGTCATCGCGTCGACCTTCGACGAGCCTGCCGAAAGGCACGTCAAGGTTGCGAGCATGGTTCTCGAGAAGGCGAAGAGGCTCGTCGAGTGCGGCCACGACGTGGTCATCCTGCTCGACTCCATCACCCGTCTCGCACGCGCCTTCAACACCGTCCAGCCTGCTTCCGGCAAGGTGCTTTCGGGCGGCGTCGACGCGAACGCGCTCCACAAGCCGAAGAGGTTCTTCGGTGCGGCGCGCAACATCGAGAACGGCGGTTCGCTCACCATCCTTGCGACTGCCCTCACCGAGACCGGTTCAAAGATGGACGATGTCATCTTCGAGGAATTCAAGGGCACAGGCAACCTCGAGCTCCAGCTCGACCGCAAGCTTGCCAACAAGCGCATCTTCCCGGCTGTGGACGTGACATTGAGCTCCACCCGCCGCGACGACCTGCTCTACGATCCCGACTATGTCAACCGCATCTGGATCCTTCGCAACCACCTGGCCGACATGACTTCCGTCGAGGCCATGGAGTTCATGAAGACCCGCCTGGAACGCACCCGCGACAACGAGGAGTTCCTCATCTCGATGAACGGCGACAGGCTGAACTAGGCTTCGGCATACTGAAAATAGACAACGCCCCGGCTGTCGGATGACATGCCGGGGCGCTTTGTGTCATGTGGCTTGCGTCAGCTTTCCCGGGATCAGTTGTCCCAGTAGCTCGAAGCCTTCTTGAACTGCAGGAGGTCGGAAAGCGCGGATGCCTTCGCCGCGATGCGGAAGCTCCAGCTTGACCACTGTCCGTTGGGGACCCATGAGACGGATATCGCGAAGCAGTGCAGGTCGTAGGTGGCGCTGAGCTGCGTGGTGGTCAGCTTCATCTGCATTATGTCGAAGCCGGTGTTGACGTTCATGTTGAAGGCGCTGGTAAGCCTCAGCGAACCGGAGACCGAGAGGGTCTGGGTGTGGTTGTTCTTGACCTGCAGCTGCTCGTTGGCATATTGGTACGACTTCGAGTATGAATAGCTGTAGCTGAAGTTGAGCGACCACGGGATGTTCGGGTTGAGGTAGTAGACCCAGCCTCCGGGGATGTATTCGCCGGTGAGTGGGTGGTAATAGACGCGAGCGTAGTCGGGGCCCTCGCCGGAGTGTGCGCCACCGCCGCCGCCACCGTTGTTCCCGTTGTGGCCGTCGTTGCCCTTGTACTTGCCTCCGCCCTGGATGCCGTAGGAGAGTGATGCGCTGGCGTTGGTCAGGCGGGCGATCATGCCGGTCTGTATGACGTTGAACTTGTTGATCACCTGTCCCTTCTCGTTGATGGCGTAGGGGTTGAGCGTGAGGTTTCCGTTGAGGCCGAGCTTGCCGAAGATGGTGGTGCTTCCGGAAATGGCGATGTTGGAGAGCTTGAGCGAGTCGGCCAGGAGGTTGTACGAGCCGCTGAGGTTGAGCTGGTCGATGAGCTTGACCTTCTCATATCCCTTTACGGTGTCCTTGGCGCTCTTCACCTTGGCCTCGAGGTTGTTGCCGAACGAGAACGAGATGGCTCCCGTGCGTCCCTTGCCCGGAGGCGAGTAGATGCCGCCTGAATATTTGTTGTATTCCTTCGTCTCGGTCTTTCCAGTCTCGGGGTCGGTGTGGGTGGCGATTGTCCAGCCGTTGGCTGCGGTTCCGAGCTCAGGACGGAAGCTGAAGCTGATCGAAGGCGTGATCATGTGGCGGATCGCCTGGACCTTGCTCTTCTTGCCGAAGTTGAACATGCCGTAGAGGCGGGTGCTCATGGAGATGCCGCCGGAATATGTCTGCGAGATGCCGAAGGTGCCGAACTGGTCGCCCCAGATGGATTCGAAATTCTTCTTCTCCTCGTTGTAGACCATCTCCTGTTCCCTGAAGTACCAGTTCATGCCGTACGAGACGGAGGGGGAGAACTGGAGATACTTGAGCAGGGTGAACGAGGGCAGTCCGATCTGGAAGCTGTGCGTCATGCCGTTCTGCATCTGGTTGACGAGGTTGAACTCGTCGTTCTTGAAGTCGCTCGCCTTGAAGCTCACCTTGTTTTGGAACACGGTGTTGTAGCTGAAGGAGATCTTCTCGTAGAACCTTTCCTTGCCGATGCGGTTCTGCCTCTTGAACGGGTAGAACCTGTTGACGTTGAAGGTGATGTTAGGCAGGGTGAGCACATACGAGCTGTCTCGCGAGTTCTGGCTGTGCAGGCCGTTGATCGAAAGGCTCATCTTGGACCACTGCTTGGCGTAGGAGATGGACGACGACATCTGGTTCTGCAGGCTCTCGGTGATGCCCGAGGAGTTGTATTTGTTGTTTGACGGGCTGGAGAAGTTGACCGAGGCCTTGAAGCTCGTTCCGGGGCGCGCCTTCGCGTCCTGCGTGTGGCTCCAGTTGACGCCGAAGTTGGTGGACTTGCTGTAGCTCGGAGTGCCCTTCTCTCCGACTATGTCGGTGGAGTAGTTGAGGGCCACGTTGCCGTCGAAGCCGTATCTCTTCTTGTATCGCGACGTGACGCGGCTGGCCCACGATCCGTATGAATAGATGTCGCCGGTCAGGGCAAGGTCGAAATAGTCTCCGATGACGAACGAATATCCGAAGTCCTTCAGGTAGAGTCCGCGCGCGTTCTCCTCTCCGTAGGTCGGGATCAGGATGCCGCTCGCCCTGTCGGGCTTCTCGGGCACGAATCCGAACGGCAGAACGACAGGCAGCGGCACGTCCTCGACGACTACCCATGCGGGGCCGAACATGGTCTTCTGCTTGGGCTCGGTGACGACCTTGGCCGCGGACATCCTCAGATAGTAGTGTGGATGCTCCGCGTCGCAGACGGTGTACTTGCCGCCGGAGATGTTGAACGACTGGTCGTCCATCAGCTTGAGGTTCTCGCCGATGAGCTTTCCGTCCTCCTGCTGCGTCGCCAGGTTCTTGATCTTTGCCTTGCGCGTGGTGAAATTGTAGTATACCTCGTCCATCTGGTAGCTCTTGCCCCTGTCGGTCATCTCGGGCCGGCCGGTCCACTGTCCCGTGATGGTGTCAAGCGTACCGCGAGCGAAGACGACGTTGCGGTCGAGGTTGTATGCCATGTAGTCGGCCTTGAGCTCGATGTTGTCGTACTTGGCCGTCACGTCTCCGAAATAATATATGATGTTCTTCTCGAGGTCCTCGATGATCGAGTCCTTTGCCGTCGAGAAGGCCGGTCTCTCGATTATTCCCTTGACCTTCTGCTCCATGTCCGTGGAGTCGGTGGGCTGGGGCTCGCGCATGTCGGTGTCAAGCGCGTTCTCGCCGACGGGGGAGCCGGGAATCGAATCCCTGAATGTCGGGACGGTATCCCTGAGCGGGCGGATTTCGTCGTCATCCTCGATGAGGATGTCCTCCTTCTCGCGACCCTCGGTGGGGAGGAGGAGGGTGTCGGCCTGTGTCGGCCGGGATTTGGGAGTGTTCTGCAGAATCGTATCGATGGCAGGCTCTGTGACCGTCTCCACGTTCTGTGCGGCGATGGAGCCGGACAGGCAACGCGCCGTCAGGAGGACGATGGTGAGAGTGGTTTTCAGATACTTGCTGATTTTCATCTGCCAGTTTGCTAGTTGTTCTACAGTTTGCTATCTTTGCAAAAGTGCAAATTTAGCAATTTTCCTCAATTAATATGCCACTGAGGTTGAATGGGCTCTCAATTACGCTCATTTTTATGCTCCTGGCGCTGCTTGCCGCGCCGGCCGCAACGCGTGCGCAGGATGCCGTGCTGAGCCTCAGGACGGTGGTGATCGATGCCGGCCACGGCGGCCACGACCCCGGCACCGTCTACGGACAGACCAAGGAGAAGTCGATCAACCTGGACGTGGCCCTGCGCCTCGGCCGCATGATAAAGAAGGAGCATCCCGAAGTCAAGGTGATCTATACGCGCAGCACGGATGTCTTCATCCCGCTGGCGGAGAGGGGCAGCATCGCCAACCGCAACCATGCGGACCTGTTCATCTCCATCCATGTCAATTCCGTCTCCGGCTCGTCGAAGGCGAGCGGCACCGAGACCTTCATCATGGGCACGGACAAGAGCGAGTCGAACATGGCCGTCTGCAAGAGGGAGAACAGCGTGGTGCTCCTGGAGGAGGACTATTCCACCACCTACATGGGCTTCGACCCCGACGACCCGAGTTCGTGGATCTGCTTCAACCTGATGCAGAACGCCAGCATGGAACAGAGCCTGTCCATGGCGTCGCTCGTGCAGAAGAATCTTGTCAAGGGCCCGGTGAAGGCGAGCCGCGGCATCAAGCAGGCTCCGCTGCTGGTGCTCTGGCGCACCACCATGCCGGCAGTGCTGGTGGAGATCGGTTTCCTCTCGAATGCGGAGGACCGCAAGCAGCTCACCTCCGAGACTGGGCGCGAGATGACGGCGAAGCGCATCTTCGACGCCTTCTGCGAGTTCAAGCAGCAGTATGACCGTCTTCCCGCTCCCGCCGACTCCGTCGATGCTCCGTCGGCGCCCGATGGCGACGCCCCGGCGGTCGCCGACAAGCCCGCGGCCGGCGAAGTTTTCTACAGCGTGCAGATCTTCGCGTCGAAGAAAAAACTTTCCTCCTCGGCTCCGGACTTCAAGGGTGAGAAAAAAACTTTTCATGTCTGCAAGAATGGATGGTACAAGTACTGCATCGGGAAATATTCGTCGAAAGAGGAGGCCGCAAACGCACTAAAACGTTATAGAAACAAGTTCCCGGGGGCCTTTGTGACACAAGTTGCGGGAGAATAACCATTTAGAATTATTCTAAACTATAATCTTGGTAATAATCAGTGAAATAACAAAAATCCGAAATTGCAAACACTTGATAATCAAGAATTTATAAGAGTCAATTATTTTTTTAAAGATTTTTGGGCACAAGCAAAAAAAAGTTAAAATGCAATAGAAAATATTTTTTTTTATCACTTTTTTTTCCTCAACTTTGTAACCGCTGAAGGGGAGATGTCAATGCTCCCGTGTGGCGGCGATTTTTTTTTCTATGGCAGATACGAATTGCATACAGGTCTGGAACCGTTGTCTGGATATCATCCATGACAATGTGGAGGAGCAGGGTTACAAAACCTGGTTCGCTCCCATCAAGCCCGTGTCCCTCGAGCAGTCCCGCCTCACCATAGAAGTTCCGTCGGACTATGTGCGCGAGCACATCGAGACCAACTACATCGACCTGCTCGGCAAGGTGCTTCGCCGCACCATCGGACCGGATGCCAGCCTGGTCTACAAGGTCCGCATCACCGACGGGGCATACCTCCGCTCCAAGCAGCAGCACCACGGCAGCTACAAGAATGTCGAGGTGCCTGTTCCGGACGTGGCGCAGAACCTCACGGGCTGCAACCCGTACGCCATCCCGGGCATCCGCAAGCTCAACATCGATCCGGGTCTGAATCCCCAGTACACCTTCGAGAGCTTCATCGAGGGCGACTGCAACCGCCTCGGCCGTGCCGCGGGCCAGAGCATCGCCGTCAACCCTGGACGCAACACCTTCAATCCCCTCTTCATCTACGGCGGTCCCGGCCTCGGCAAGACCCATCTCGCGCAGGCCATCGGCATCGCCATCAAGGAGAGATTCCCGGAGAAGGTCGTGCTCTATGTCCAGGCCAACACCTTCCAGAACCAATACATGAGCGCTGCCTGTGCGGCAAAGACCGGCAACAACAGCAACCGCATCGCGGATTTCCTGCGCTTCTACCAGCTGATCGACGTCCTGATCATCGACGATGTCCAGGATTTCGCCGACAAGAAGGGCACGCAGGGCGCTTTCTTCCATATATTCAACTACCTCCATCAGTGCGGCAAGCAGCTCGTGCTCACTTCCGACAAGCCGCCGGTGGACCTCCAGGGCCTGGAGCAGAGGCTTCTCTCACGTTTCAAGTGGGGACTCTCCGCCGAGCTCCTTCCTCCTTCATATGAGACCCGCCTTGCAATCCTCAAGGCAAAGGCCGAGGCTGCGGGCGTCGAGGTTCCCGAAGAGGTGCTCGAGTATGTGGCAAGCAAGGTGAAGTCAAACATCCGCGAGCTCGAGGGCACGCTTGTCTCGCTGATGGCGGCGGCCACCTTCACCAACAAGAACATCACCCTCTCGCTGGCCCAGGAGTTCATCGAGAAGATCGTCACCGACCACCAGGCGGAGCTCTCCGTTGCAAGGATCCAGGATGTCGTGTGCAACTACTTCGGCATCACCACCGACCAGTTCGTCTCGAAGACGCGCAAGAGGGAGATCGTCCAGGCTCGCCAGATCGCGATGTACCTCAGCCGCAGCCTCACCAAGACTTCGCTCGCCTCGATCGGCGCGCAGCTCGGCGGCAAGGACCACGCGACGGTGCTCCACGCATGCAACACGGTCTGCGACCTCATGGATACCGACCGCACTTTCCGCGGCTACGTGGTTGAGATAGAGAGGCAGCTCGCGTCGGCGGAATAGCCGCGCTCCTGCCTGCGGCCTCGGATGCAGGCCCATTGACAGTCATCAATTAAACACCATATACTATGAATACAGAGAAAGTACTGGCCTTTTTCCGCGAAATCACACGCATTCCGCGCGAATCGGGACATGAGGAGCTCATTGTCGAATATCTGAAGAAGTTCGCACAGGACCGCTCCCTCGAATACAAAGTTGACAAGGCCAACAACGTGGTCATCTTCAAGGAGGCCTCAAAGGGTTTTGAGGACCGCCCGACAATCGTTCTCCAGAGCCATTCCGACATGGTCTGCGAGAAGCTGGCGGGTTCCTCGTTCGACTTTTCCAAGGACCCGATCGTCTATGAGGTCGAAAACGGCTGGATGATGGCGAGGGAGACCACCCTCGGTGCCGACGACGGCATTGGCATCGCCTGCTCGCTCGCGCTGATGGATGACGAAACGATCGAACATCCGCGTCTCGAGTGCCTCTTCACCACTTCCGAGGAGACGGGCCTCGACGGTGCGCGCGCACTGAAGAAGGGCTTCTTCACCGGCAAGCGCCTCATCAACCTCGACAACGAGGACGAGGGCCAGTTCTGCGTCGGCTGCGCCGGCGGCATGGACACCATCGCAACCTTCACATACAAGGAGAAGAAGCTTCTTCCCGGTTCGGTGGTGACCCGTTTCTCGATCGGCGGCGGCATCGGCGGCCACAGCGGCGAGGACATCGGAAAGAACAGGATGAACGCCGTCCAGCAGATCGCGCGCTTCGTCAACGAGGCTTTCGAGTTCAAGGTCGACCTCTGCGAGATCGCGGCGGGCAACAAGCGCAACGCTATCGCTCGCAGCGGCCACGCCGTGCTCGCGATCCCCGCGCGCAGCGAGGATGCGGTGGTTGCCGTCTTCAACCGCATCGCCTCCGAGATCAAGAGCGAGTATGCCATCACCGATCCCGACATCTTCTTCTCTGCCGAGCCGGTGGAGTGGAAGAAGGGCGCGATCGACAGCCGCACCGCCCACAACCTCGTCCGCTCGCTCCTCTGCGTGCCTCACGGCGTCATGGCGATGAGCGCGGACATACCCGGACTGGTCGAGACTTCCACCAACCTTGCCTCGGTCGCAATGTCGCATGACAACAGGATCGTGGTCGGCACGATGCAGCGCAGCTCGGTCAACTCCGCGCGTCTCTTCATCGGCAGCCGCGTGGGCGCGGCATTCGAGAATGCGGGGGCATCGGTGCGCCAGACCGACGGCTATCCCGGCTGGAAGCCCAACATGAATTCCGAGATCAAGGACATCTTCGTCGATGCATACCACCGTCTCTTCAATTCCGAACCGGACGTGTGCGCAATCCATGCTGGTCTCGAGTGCGGCCTCTTCACCGACAAGTTCCCGGGCATGGACATGATCGCGGTCGGTCCTACGCTCAAGGGTGTCCACGCTCCCGGCGAAAGGCTCGACCTGGTGTCGCTCGACAAGTTCTGGATGCTCCTTCTCGAAGTCCTCAAAACGGCCTGACCCATGAGAATCATTGCTCCCTCGATGCTTTCGGCGGATTTCGGCCACCTGGCCGACGCCGTGGAAATGGTCAACCGCAGTGATGCCGACTGGTTCCACCTCGACATAATGGACGGTCTCTTCGTGCCGAACATCTCATTCGGCTTCCCGGTGGTCAAGTCCATCGCGGCTGCCGCAAGGAAGCCGATGGATGCCCATCTGATGATCGTGGACCCGGACCGTTACGTGTCACGTTTCGCCGACCTCGGCGTGCAGTGGCTCTCGGTCCACTATGAGGCGTGCACCCATCTGCACCGTACGCTGCAGAACATCCGCGCCTGCGGGATGAAGGCCGGCGTGGCCATCAACCCGCACACTCCGGTCGCGCTGCTCAAGGATGTGCTCTGCGAGGCTGACTTCGCCCTCGTGATGTCCGTGAATCCCGGATTCGGAGGACAGTCGTTCATCGCCCGCTCGGTCGACAAGGTGCGCGAACTGCGCGCCATGATCGACAAGGAGGGCTATGACTGCCTCATCGAGATCGACGGAGGAGTGGGCACGTCGAATGTCGACATGCTCGCCGAGGCGGGGGTGGACGCGTTCGTCGCCGGAAGCTCCGTCTTCGGCGCTCCCGACCCGATGAAGGCCATAGCGGCCCTCAAGGGCGTCAGATGACGTATTTGATCTCCTTGAAGGCGAATTGATCAATCGAACCGTCTGTCAGCTCCACGAGCAGGCAGGCGGTTTTGCTTATGCCCAGTATCCTGCCGCGGAACTTCTCGCCGCTGCGCTTCTCGGTCGGGATGTCGCTTGAGGGCAGTCGCTCAAAGTCGTGCCACTCCCCGCGGCGGTACATCATGTCGAGGTAGGTCTCCCCGAGTTCCCTTCCCGCCTCCACGGGATCGGCCATGACCTTGCGGTAGAGGCCGAAGACCTCTTCCAGCAGGGCGTCGGTCTCGACGCGGAGGTCGTACCGCACTCCCGTCTGCAGGGTGAGCGATGTGGGGTTGGGGGCGTCCGAGGCGAAGACTTCCTGGTTGAGGTTGAGGCCGATGCCTACGATCGAGGCTGACAATTTGGCATCCGCCACTGAGTTCTCTATGAGGATGCCGCAGATTTTCCTGTCACCGACATAGATGTCGTTGGGCCATTTGACCTTTGCGGAAAGACCGCGCGAGTTGAGGTAGCGGACCGTGCCGATGGCGGCTATCTCGCTGATTATGAACTGGTCCTGCATCTTGATGCCTTCCGGCTTGAAGAGGATTGAAAGCATGATGTTCTCGCCTTTGCGTCCTTCCCAGCGGTTGCCCCTCTGGCCGCGTCCAGCGGTCTGGAAAAGAGCGGCATAGACGCTTCCGTCGGGCAGCGCCTGCTTGTCGCAGGCTATCCTGACGTTCGTCGAGTCGGTCGTTTCGAACCATTTGGTTACCAGTTCTGCCATAGTACAGATTATTTGTTGATTGGCTGAAAAATTGCATTACCTTTGCACTATCATCGGTATGTTCCGCCATTGCCGGTGCAAATTTGATTATTTTTAGATGAAGAAGAAAGAAACTGTCAAAGAAATTGTCGACGTCCAGGTTGACGCCGACCTCAAGGAGGTACGTACAATCGCAGAGGCGATGCTGGAGAAGAAGGCTCAGGATGTGATTTCCCTCGACCTTCGCAGCATCGGCACCTCGATTTCCGATTATTTCGTCATCTGCAACGCCGACTCGACCACCCAGGTCGTGGCCATCTCGGATCATGTCGAGGAGATGATGGAAAGCCGTTGCGGTCGCCCGGTCGTGAGGATGCAGGGCCGTGAGAACGCCTTCTGGATCATCCTTGACTACACGAACATAGTGGTCCATATCTTCAAGACCGACCAGAGACTTTTCTACAGGCTCGAGGACCTTTGGGCTGACGCTGTCAAAACCGAATACAAGGACAACTGATATGGCTCAGCAAAGCAACAAACAGTCCCGCGGCAACAACCAGCCACGCGGCAACAACCAGTCCCGCGGCAACGGTCAGTTCCGCAGCAACGGCGGCAAGAAGTTCAAGGGGCCTTCGTGGCTCACCTGGTTCTACCTTGCCCTGTTCGTCGTGCTCGGGTACTTGATGTTCTCCACCGGATCGAGCGAGCCTGTCAAGAAGGAGTGGACCGAGGTCAGGGAGAAGATACTGCCCAGCGGCGACGTGGACCATCTGACCTATATCCGCAATGAGCGCAAGGGCGAGATCTATCTCAAGAAATCGGCTCTCGACCGCTACGACAACCAGTTTGCCGGCAGCACGCCCAAGACCGGCCCGCACTTCTATTTCCTCGTGTCGGACAACTTCGACGCCGAGACCGAGTTCGAGGCTTCGCGAGTGGCGCTTGAGGAGAAGGACCGCTTCAACATTGTCGTCGATGAGCACAACAACAACTGGGCGCACATCTTCGAGTGGCTGATCTTCCCGATCATGCTGCTCCTGATGATGTTCCTCATGTTCCGCCCGATGCGCGGCGGCATGGGCGGCGGCTCCGGCTCCGGCATCTTCAACGTGGCGAAGTCGCAGGCCAAGCTCTTCGACAAGACCGGCAGCCAGAAGGTCACCTTCAAGGACGTGGCCGGCCTGGAGGAGGCGAAGGTCGAGGTGATGGAGATAGTGGACTTCCTCAAGAACCCCAAGAAATACACCTCCCTGGGTGGCAAGATCCCCAAGGGCGCACTTCTTGTCGGCCCTCCGGGCACCGGCAAGACCCTCCTCGCGAAGGCTGTGGCCGGCGAGGCGAACGTCCCGTTCTTCTCCATTTCCGGTTCCGACTTCGTGGAGATGTTCGTAGGCGTGGGCGCTTCGCGCGTGAGGGACCTCTTCCGCCAGGCGAAGGAGAAGGCTCCGTGCATCGTCTTCATCGACGAGATCGACGCGGTGGGCCGCGCCCGCAGCAAGAATGTGGGCTTCTCCTCCAACGACGAGCGCGAGAACACGCTCAACCAGCTCCTTACCGAGATGGACGGCTTCGGCTCCAACTCGGGCGTCATAATACTTGCCGCTACCAACCGTGCCGACATCCTCGACAAGGCCCTGATGCGCGCCGGACGCTTCGACCGCCAGATCCACGTCGACCTGCCGGAGCTCAAGGAGCGCTATGACATATTCAAGGTCCATCTCCGCGGGCTCAAGCTCGTGGATGGCTTCGAGATCGACTTCCTGGCGAAGCAGACTCCGGGCTTCTCCGGCGCCGACATCGCCAACGTCTGCAACGAGGCGGCGCTGATAGCCGCACGCCGCAACAAGCCGGCAATCGAGAAGCAGGACTTCCTCGACGCGATCGACCGCATCGTCGGCGGCCTGGAGCGCAAGAGCAAGATAATCACTCCCCAGGAGAAGAACACGATAGCCCACCACGAGGCGGGTCACGCTACGGTCAGCTGGCTGCTGCCGAACGCAAATCCGCTGCTGAAGGTCACCATCATCCCTCGCGGACAGTCGCTTGGCGCCGCGTGGTATCTGCCGGAAGAGCGCCAGCTCACCACTACCGAGCAGATGATGGACGAGATGGCGGCCACCATCGGCGGACGCGTGGCGGAGGAGCTTGTCAACGGCAGGATATCCACCGGCGCGCTCAGCGACCTGGAGAAGCTCACCAAGCAGGCGCGCGCCATGGTTGCCTACTTCGGAATGAGCGAAAAGATAGGAAACGTATCATACTACGACTCCACCGGGCAGGCAGAGATGTCACTCACCAAGCCTTACAGCGAAAAGACCGCGGAGATGATCGACGCGGAGGTCAAGTCGCTCATCGACTCCGCCCACGAGACGGCGACCAGGGTGCTGACCGAGAACCGCGAGGGTTTCGAGCGCCTTGCACAGCTGCTGCTCGAGCGCGAGGTGATATTCTCCGAGGACCTGGAGGCCATCTTCGGTCCGCGCCGCGGCGGCCTCGACCCCAACAAGATGCTCCGCGAAGACTCGGCCAAGATATCCGAAACCGAGAAGCCCGAGCAGGCCGAAGAGCCCGAAAAGGCCGAATAGTAAACAGGGGAGAGGCATGAGGAAACTTGTTACGAGGACATTGAGCGGGGTTGGCTTCCTGGTGGTCGTCATTGGCTGCCTGCTGCTTTCCCACGCAACATATGCGCTGCTCTTTGCCTTTGTGCTTGCGGTCTGCTGCTGCGAGTACTACCGCATGACGGTGCCGGGACGCTACCGCACCGAAAAAGTGCTGGTCATCATCGCCGCGCTTGCCTTCTTCCTGCTTTCCTACTGTGTCTGCGCCTTTTCTCTCGACGTGAAGTTTGTCGCGCTCGCGCTGCTGCCGGCAATGGCGGCCTTCATCGCGATGCTGCACGACTGCAGCGCGGACTATGACTTCAATGCGCATCTCTTCTTCCCGCTGCTCTATGTGGCGCTGCCGGTCTCGTCGACGCTGCTGCTGACCTTCGGCAGGGGCGGGGAATATTCTCCCGTGCTGATATTGTCGGTCTTTGCGATGATATGGTTCAACGATGTTGGCGCATATGTCTTCGGCATGGGCTTCGGCCAGAAGCCCGACAGCCGCAAGCTCAGTCCGGCCCTGTCGCCGAAGAAGTCCTGGTGGGGCGTAGGCGGCGGCACCGTGGCCACGCTGCTTGCCGCGGTAGGGGCATGGGCAATTGCCGGCCGCGACGTGATGCCGCTCTGCCATTTCCTGGCCGTCGGCCTGATCGTGGCCGTGTTCGGGGTGTGCGGAGACCTGTTCGAATCGCTCATCAAGCGTCACGCCGGCGTCAAGGATGCCGGCAACATCATCCCCGGCCACGGCGGAATGCTCGACCGTTTCGACGACGTGCTCTTCCTGATGCCGCTTGTGGCCATATATCTCCTGATGTTCAACCTTGTCTGACACGTGAAGCCTTGAGGATCGACCGCAATTCATATGGCACGGTAGCCCTGGTCTACCTCTTCTGCGCGACGATGATCTTCGTGCTCTTCCGCTTTGTCCGCATCTGGTGGATAGACTGGCCGCTGACTGCCGGATTCGTATGGGTGGCCGGGTGGCAGACGATGTTCCACATGGTGCCCGACCGCAGGCGCTGCGGCTCCGACAAGCTCGTGACTGCCGTTTCGGACGGCATCGTGGTCAACATCACCACGGCCTACGAGGGCGAGTGGCTGAAGCGCGACTGCACGATGATCTCGGTCTACATGGACTTCTGGGACTATCACGCCAACTTCTGGCCCGTCGACGGCACGGTGGCCTATACGATGTATCATCCGGGCAAGCATTTCCTGGCGTTCAAGCCGAAGGCTTCGGAGGAGAACGAGCACACCTGCACGTCCGTCAGGACGGCCTCCGGCGACGAGGTGTTCTTCAAGCAGCTGGCGGGCGGTTTCGCGCGCCGCATAGTCTGCTACGCCAAGCCTGACATGCAGGTCCGTTCGGGCGACCAGTGCGGCATCATCAAGTTCGGCTCAAGGCTGGACTACTACCTGCCGGTATCATGCGAGGTCCTCGTGAAGCTGGGCGACACGGTGCGCGCATGCGAGACCTTGATGGCCCGCCTGCAGGATGCCAATCTTTGATTTTTTCATTATTTTTTATTAATTTTGCAATTTGGTGTATCATTTTTACGCCTTTTGCGATATGAGCAGATTTGCACTTGTTACCGGAGGGGGCAGGGGAATCGGCGCCGCCGTATGCCTCGCACTGGCCAGAAAGGGATATGGAGTCATAATCAACTACCGCTCGAGCCGCGAGGCTGCCGAGAAGGTGAAGGCCGACATCGAGGCCGAAGGTGGCGTTGCCGAGCTTCTGCCGTTCGATGTTGCCGACCCCGTTCAGGTTGATGCGGCACTCGAGGGATGGGAGGATTCCCACCCCGGCGACTATATCGCCGTGCTCGTCAACAATGCCGGCATCCGCAAGGACACCCTGATGGTCTTCATGAGCAACGAGCAGTGGAACGACGTTCTCTCGGCCAACCTGCATGGCGCCTTCCATGTCACCCGCAGGGTCCTCAAGAAGATGCTCACCAAGCGCTGGGGACGCATCGTCAACATCTCCTCGCTCTCGGGCATCAAGGGTCTTCCGGGGCAGACCAACTATTCGGCCTCGAAGGCGGCGCTCATCGGCGTCACCAAGTCGCTCGCACAGGAGGTCGCGGCCCGCAAGGTTACCGTCAACGCCGTGGCTCCCGGATTCATCTCGACCGACATGACGGAGGCATTGCCTCAGGACGAATATGTGAAGATGATTCCCGCAGGCCGCTTCGGCAAGCCGGAGGAGGTCGCGTCGCTCGTCGCTTTCCTTGCTTCCGATGAGTCTGCATACATCACCGGCGAGGTCATTTCCATAAATGGAGGACTGTATACCTGATTCTGATATGAGAAGAGTAGTCATTACAGGCCTTGGCATCTATTCCTGCCTCGGCACCACCCTGGAGGCCGTTGAGGCGTCTCTGCGCGCCGGACGCTCGGGCATCGGCATCGAGCCGGTGAGGACCGAGTTCGGCTTCCGCTCGCCGCTTACCGGCCTCGTCGAAATCCCGCAGCTCAAGGGCCAGCTAGACCGCAGGCTCCGCATCTGCCTCGCCGAGCAGGGGCTTTTCGCCTACTGCGCCACGAGGGACGCGCTTGCCGATGCGGGCATCGACGAAAACTATCATGCTTCGAACGAAATAGGAGTGCTCTATGGCAACGACTCCTGCGCAAGGGAGGTCATAGAGGGCTATGAGACCATAAAGAGGACCAAGGACACCGCGCTGGTGGGTTCAAGCTCGATCTTCAAGTCGATGAACTCCACGGTGTCGATGAACCTCTCCACAATCTTCAAGCTGCGCGGCATCAACCTCACGATCAGCGCGGCGTGTGCCAGCGGCTCGCATGCCATCGGCCTTGGCGCGATGTTCATCCGCGACGGCCTCCAGGACATGATCATCTGCGGCGGCGCGCAGGAGATCAACCATCTTAGCATGGGCAGCTTCGACGGCATCGGCGCATTTTCCGTGCGCACCGACGACCCGACAAAGGCTTCAAGGCCTTTCGACGCCTCCCGCGACGGCCTCGTGCCGAGCGGCGGCGCTGCCACGCTCGTGCTCGAGGAGTACGAGCACGCTCTGGCAAGGGGCGCGAAGATCTACGCCGAGGTGACCGGCTACGGCTTCTCGTCAAACGGCGGCAACATCTCGCAGCCGAGCGACGTGGGCTCCGCCGTGGCGATGGAGAGGGCTCTCGAGGATGCAGGCATCAAGGCTTCGGACGTGGACTATGTCAACGCGCATGCCACCTCCACGAAGCAGGGCGACGCGATGGAGGCTCTCGCCATCAAGCGCGTATTCGGCCGCGACAGCGTTCCGGTCAGCTCCACCAAGTCGATGACAGGCCACGAGTGCTGGATGTCGGGCGCGAGCGAGATCATCTATTCGATTCTCATGATGAAGGGCGGATTCATCGCCCCGAACATCAATTTCGAGCGTCCTGACGAATACACGGAGGGACTCAACATCGTCAGCAGCCCCGTCGATGCCACCATCGACGTGTGCCTCTCCAATTCGTTCGGCTTCGGCGGCACGAACGGCGCCCTCGTAATCAGAAATTACAAATAACAAAGAAACAATACCATGACCAGACAGGAAATCAAAGAGTCAGTGAACAAATTCATTGTCGAAGATCTCGAAATCGACGAGGAGCGCCTCAGGGACGATGCTCGCCTGAAAGAAGACGTGGGCATCGACAGCCTCGATTTCGTGGACATCGTCGTCATCGTCGAAAACATCTTCGGCTTCAAGATCAAGGCCGAGGACATGACGGAGATCAAGACCCTTTCACAGTTCTACGACTATATCGAAAGCCGCGTGAATGCCAAATAGATCGCGCAGCTGGAACGGCAAGACCTCCGGCGGTGACTGGGGGCAGCGGTTCCTGATCTCGCTGATCGGCAAGACTTCACTGAGGGCGGCCTATGTCCTTTTGGACATCGTGCTGCCTTTTTATCTTCTGTTCAACAGGAAAGGGTTCCGTGCAACCCGCAGCTTCTTCGAAGGAAGGCTGGGGGTGAAGGGGTGTGCCGCTTTCCGCATGACTTATGCCACCCACCGCAATTTCGGGCAGATGATGTTCGACCGCTTCCGCCTCTTCTCGAAGGGGACGGGGGAGTTCTCCATTTCCGTCGAGGGCAACGAGGAGTTCATCTCGAGGATGGACACCGGCGACGGCTTCGTGGTCGCGGGCTCGCACCTGGGAAGCATGGAGATGGCCGGCTACATGCTCGGCCTCAAGGACAAGCCGATCAACGCCGTGGTCTATGGCGGGGAGACCGCGACGATGCAGTCCTCGCGCTCGACGGCCTTTTCCGGCCATGGCGTCAAGATGATCCCTGTCAGCAGCGACATGTCGCACCTCTTCGCCGTCAAGGCGGCCCTCGACGAGGGCGAGGTGGTCTCGATGCCGTGCGACCGACTGCTCGGCTCCAACAAGGCCGCGGTCCGCGACTTCCTCGGCGCTCCGGCTCGTTTTCCGATAGGGGCGTTCGTGCTGGCGGCGCAGCTCGAGAAGGACATGGTCGCGCTCTTCAGCGTGAGGGAGAGCTTCCGCACATACAGGGTCTTCGTCCATCCGCTCCAGGTGGAGAGGGAGGGGCTCGGCTACCGCAAGGTCGCCGACAACCTGGCAACCGCCTATGTCGGCCGTCTCGAGGAACTGGTGCGCAGATATCCGACTCAATGGTTCAACTTCCATGACTTCTGGGCTCAGGATGAATAAGCTGGGTTTCATATCTGCCAACAACTTCGCCGATCCCTATCCCGTCTATCCGATAGGGTGCTCCTACCTGCTGACCTACATCGAGGACCACATGAAGGAGTGCTCGACCTCCTTCTTCGACTTCAACCTGGACGGCGGCTATGACAGCCTGGCCGAATGGTGCCGTGAAGGGGAGTTCGACGCGATCGCGATTGCCCTGAGGAACATCGACGACAACAACATCCTCTCCGACAACTGCTTCGTCTCGCACTACGAGCGCATAGTGGCTACACTGCGCTCGGTGTCCGACTCTCCCGTGATAGTGGGCGGCCCGGGCTTCTCCATCTTCCCGGAGCGGCTCTTCGACCATCTCGGGGTTGACTTCGGCATCAGGGGCGAGGGCGAATCCTCCCTCTGCGCGCTGCTCGAGGCCATCTTCGGCGGTGGCGACTGGCACGGCATCGAAGGACTGGTCTACCGCGACGCGGACGGTTCGGTGAAGGTCAACCCGCGCACTTCATATGTCAAGTCCCCGAGCCTGAGGATGAATCCGGACTCCGTCCCGTTCTACTTCGACCGGAGCGGCATGCTGAATGTCCAGACGAAGAGGGGATGCCCGTTCGGTTGCGTCTATTGCTCATATCCGATAATAGACGGCCGCAAGGTGCGCAATCTCGACTCCGCCAAGGTGGTGGAGAACATCGGCGAGATGTATGACCGTTTCGGCGTGGATTACCTCTTCTTCACCGACTCGGTCTTCAACATCGACCGCGAGTACAACGAGGAGCTCTGCAACCGCATCATAGAGAGCGGGATGAAGGTCAGCTGGGGCGCATATTTCAGCCCGCGCAACCTCACCCGCGAGGACCTTGCCCTATACAAGAAGGCGGGCCTGACGCACATCGAGTGGGGGACCGACACGCTTGCCGACAGGACACTTGAGACTTACAACAAGAACATCACATGGGAGGAGATACGCCGTACCAGCCAATGGGCTTCGGACCTCGGCATCTTCTACGCCCATTTCATGATACTCGGAGGGCTGGGGGAGACCGAGGAGACTCTCAACCAGACTTTCGAACGCAGCAGGGAGCTCGGCTTCACGGTCTTCTTCCCATATCTGGGAATGAGGATCTATCCGGGCACGAAGCTCCACGAGGCGGCAGTCGCCGAAGGGATGATAGAGCCCGACGACGAGCTGATACAACCGAAGTATTACGTTTCCCGACAGATCGACACGTCGACCGTCTTCAGTCGCGCCAAGGCCACCGGCCAGAAATGGATCTTCCCCGAGGAGGAGGAGTCCCCGATGGTGGCACGGTTCAGGGCCAAGAAGCGTCGCGGTCCGCTGTGGGAATATCTGAGATATTAGCAAAAACATGTATACCGGCGACATTGACATACTTGAACTGCTTCCCCAGAGGCCGCCATTCCTGATGGTCGACCGCCTCGAGGATTTTGAACCGGAGGTCTCGGTCTCGTCGTTCGACGTGCCGCAGGAGTGCCTGCTGGCCCGCGACGGGCATCTGTCGGAGGCCGGAATCCTCGAGAACATCGCGCAGAGCTGTGCTGCCCGCATCGGATATGTCAACCTGCGCCTCAGGCACGAGAGCGTGAAGATCGGCATCATCGGCTCCGTCAAGGACCTTGAGATATGCTTCCTGCCGGAGGCGGGGGCGCACCTGGTCACCACGGTAAGGGTGCTCAGCGAGGTCTTCTCGATCACCCTCGTCGAGGCGAAGGTGATGACGGGGGATGCGCAGGTGGCTTCGTGCCAGATGAAGATATCGCTTACGGACAAGGAAATCGACTGAAATGGAAAGACTCAAGGCAATAGCGCACAATGGCGTCCGCTTCGACGAGGTGGACTCGATGAACATTGTATGGCACGGCAATTATGTCAAGTATTTCGAGGATGCGAGGGCTGCGTTCGGGGCCAAGTACGGCATCGGCTACCTCGACATCTACCGCAACGGGTTCTATGCGCCCCTGGTCAAGATGGACATGAAGTTCCTCAATCCCCTCATCTATGGCGACACCTTCACCTCGGAGATCGAGTATGTCCCGTGCGAGGGGGCGAAGCTGCTGTTTGAATACCGCATCTTGCGCGATTCCGACGGGGCGGTCGTCGCGACGGGCTCGTCGACGCAGGTGTTCCTTGACCTTGACTACAAGATGGCGCTCTATTCGCCCGATTTCTACCGGAAGTGGAGAATTGACAACGGCGTGGCGAAATGATAGCGATTGCGGGTCACAACATCTACACCGGTCTCGGTTTCGGCAGCAGGGTGGTCTACGGCCTGGCGCGTGCCGGCGTCACCGGGCTGATGCTCCGCGAGGGGACTTTCGGCCTGCCGGACCCCTTTGTGGCCACGCTCTTCGACCGCGACGAGATCGACGCAAGGTATGCCCATGATGACGGCCGTGGACTGACGCACCTCGAGAAGGCGATGATCCTCTCGGCGGAGGATGCGATAGCGATGGCGGGAATCGATGCCTCCTCTCCGCGCACCCTCTTCGTCATCTCCTCGACGAAGGGCAATGTCGACCTGCTCGAGCGGGATCCCTCCGGCATGGACCCGGGAATGACCATCTGGCACAGCGCGCAGGTCGTCGCACGCCATTTCGGCAACCCCAACGTGCCGGTTTGCGTGACCAATGCCTGCACTTCCGGCATCTGCGCCCAGATAACGGCGATGCGCGCCATCGAAAGCGGGCGCTTCTCCGACGCGGTGGTCGTCGGCGGCGACTTCCTCTCGAAGTTCGTCGTGGCGGGCTTCCAGTCGCTCAAGGCACTTTCCCCGCGGAGGTGCCGTCCGTTCGACAGCGGCCGCACCGGATTGAACCTCAGCGAGGCGGTGGCGACCATGGTCTTCACCTCGGCCGGCGAGGGAATCGGCGTGAGCCTGGAGGCGGGCTCCATTCGCAACGACGCAAACCATATTTCGGCTCCGTCCCGCACGGCGGTGGGGCAGACCGCTTCGATAAAGTGCATCCTCACGCCCGAGGCGGCATCGGACCTGGCGTTCGTCAACGTGCACGGCACCGCCACCGTCTACAACGACAGAATGGAGAGCGTGGCGCTCCACAACTGCTTGCTGGACGATGTGCCGGTGGTGAGCTACAAGAGCATTTTCGGCCATACGCTCGGCGCTGCAGGCGTGCTTGAGGCGGTCATTTCGTCCCTGGCGCTGCTGGAGGATGTGGTCTTCCCCACATGGGGATACGAGGAGTGCGGCGTGCCGTTCCCGCTCTCGTTCGGCTCGACGCTGCGCCGGACCTCGGGCAACCGTTTCCTCAAGACGATGTCCGGCTTCGGCGGCATCAATGCAACGACTCTTTACATCAAACGGAGATGAAGGCGAGGATAGTATCATATTGCATCATGGACACGGACGCGGAGAGCCTCGTCGGCACCTACCGCTCGATGGGAATCAACTATCCGAAGTTCTTCAAGATGGACCGTCTCTCCAAGGTCGGCTTCCTGGCTGCGGAGAAGGTGCTCTCGGCGGCGGGCATGAGGAACGACGACCCAAAGCCCGACATGGCGGTGGTGCTTGCAAACGGCACATCATCGACGGTCGACGATGTCGAGTTCCAGAAGGGGCTCGACCCGGAGAATTTCTTCCCTTCTCCTTCGCTCTTCGTCTATACTCTCTCCAACATAGTCTGCGGCGAAATCGCCATCCGCAACAAGATCCTGGGCGAAACCTCCTTCTATGTGATGCCTTCGCCTTCGGCGGAGTTCATGCTCGAGAGCGTGCGGTGGGCCTTCGGCGACGGGGGCGTGAAGCATGTGCTCTGCGGCTGGGTCGAATGTCTCGTTCCGGGCTCGAAATGCGTGATGATGCTCGTCTCCTCAGAGGCGTCGGAGGGGCCACTCTTCTGCGAAGAGGAGATATGTCGCATATGCCAATTGTCTCTTTGATTTTTTTTTGTACCTTTACACGATTATATTTCTTATAAAATCAGTATCTGTACAAGAATATGGAAGAATTGACAAAACAGGTTAAGGAACAGATCATTGAAGCCCTCAATCTCGAGGGGATGACTGCGGAAGATATAGATTCATCGGCTCCTCTCTTCGGCGACGAGGGCCTCGGACTCGACTCCATCGACGCGCTGGAACTCATCGTCATCATGGAGAAGAACTACGGCATAAAGCTCACCGATCCGGCACAGAGCAAGAACATCCTGCAGTCCGTTGATTCGATGGTTGCCTACATCGAGGCTAACCGTCAGAAGCAATAGCAACCAGATCAGGCGCTTTCCTGTGGAAGGGGAAAGGATTTTCGTAACCGGAATGGGTGTGGTGTCCGCTCTCGGCAACGGGGTGGACGAGCATCTGCGCGCGCTGTTGGAGAGCCGCAGCGGCATCGGGCCGTTGCGCCACCTCAAGACCGTCCATGACGACCTGCCCGCGGGCGAGGTGGACATGAGCAACGAGGAGCTCTGCGCCGCCGTCGGCATTCCGTTCGACGAGCGCTACACGCGTACGGCGCTTCTCGGGGCGGTGGCCCTCAGGGAGGCGGTCGCCACCTCCGGCCTCGACGACGGGCAGCGCCGGCACGTCGCCCTGATCTCAGGCACCACCGTCGGCGGAATGGACAAGAGCGAGGCTTACTACCGCGAGTTCCTGGACACCGACCGCAACACCTGCTACATCAAGACGCAGGACTGCGGCACCACGACCGAGTTCGCCATCAGGTGCTTCCCGCTCTTCGACTTCACCACCACCATCTCGACGGCCTGCTCTTCCGCGGCAAATGCCATAATCTTCGCCGCAAACCTCATCCGTACCGGACGCTGCGACATCGCGGTGGCCGGCGGAAGCGAATGCATATCCAAGTTCCATCTCAACGGCTTCAACTCGCTGATGATTCTCGACAGCCGTCCGTGCCGTCCTTTCGACGCCACCCGCGCCGGGCTGAACCTGGGCGAGGGGGCCGGCTATGTCGTGCTCGAGTCCGAAAGTTCCGCGCGCAGGCGCGGCGTGAAACCGCTCTGCCGCCTTGCCGGATATGGCAATGCCTGCGACGCCTTCCACCAGACCGCCTCTTCGCCTGACGGCGACGGCGCTTTCCTGGCAATGTCCAAGGCGCTCGCGATGGCGGAAATCGCACCGTCGGAGATTGACTACATCAATGCGCACGGCACCGGAACGGTCAACAACGACCTCAGCGAAGGGGTTGCGCTCGAGCGCATCTTCGGCAAGGGGAACGTGCCCCGGATGTCGTCGACCAAGTCCTTCACGGGACATACCACGAGCGCTTCGGGAGGCATAGAGGCGGTCGTGTCGATCCTCGCGCTGCGGGGCGGCTTCTGCCCGGCAAACCTCAACCTGACCCATCCGATGGAGGAGCTCTCGTTCGCTCCGGTATCTTCGCTGGTGAGCGGGCTCGACATGCACAACGTGCTGACCAATGCCTTCGGCTTCGGCGGCAACGACTCTTCGATTATTTTTTCAAAAGTGGAGGAGATGCAATGAAGCCGCGCATAATCTCATACGCTGCCATCTCCACGCAGCAGCCTCTCGACGGGAGCTTCTTCAACGATCCGAAGCCTTGCCTCGAGCCCTACTGCAGGGCGGTGGAGGCGGACTACCGCAATTTCATCCCGATGCCGGTCTCGCGCCGCATGGGCGCCGTGCTCAAGAGGGCGGTCGCGACGACTGTCACCGCGCTCGAAAGGGCGGGGGTGAAGGACCCGGAGGCAATCGTCTTTGGCACCGGCCTCGGATGCATAGAGAACACCGAGAAGTTCCTCACGGCGATGGTGGACAATGGGGAGAGCTGCCTGCAGCCTACCCATTTCATCAATTCCACTCACAACACGATAGCCTCGCAGGTGGCGACCTTCCTCAAGTGCCACGGCTACAACAGCACCTATGCCCATCTGGGCATCTCCTTCGAGAGCGCGCTGATGGACGTGCTGATGCAGTTCGAGCTCGGCGGGATTCGTTCCGCCGTGGCCGGCGCACATGACGAGATGACGCCCACCTACCACAAGCTCTTCGACAAGGTCGACTACTGGCTCGCACCGATGGGCGAGTGCGCGGTCTCCTTCGTGCTCTCCGACGAGGGCGACGGCTGCACCCTTGCGGACGTCGACCTGGCGTACGGCTCTTCGCCTCTCGAGGCAGCCGGGCGCGCGGCGGGATTCCTCCGCCGCAACGGCGTGGGAATCGGCGACATCGGCTGCGTCATCACCGGTCGCAACGGTGACGTGCGCTTCGACGGCAGCTATGACCTCTTCCTGGACGGCCTCTTCGACGAGAGGCCTGCCGAGGTGAACTACAAGCATGTCTTCGGTGAATCGTTCTGCGCCGGCGCGTATGGTATGATGCTTGGTGTAGAGTCGATGCGGTCCGGCCATGTGCCCACGATGTACCTTCGTGGGGAAAGGCATCCGTCCGGATTGGACAACATATTGTTGATTAATTCATTCAAGGACCTAGACTGGTCCCTCATACTGCTTCGGAAATGAACTGGCGGCTGGTAATATTGTCACTTCTGCAGAGCTTCCTCCTGGTGTGCGGCCAGGTTTCGCTGAAACTTGCGCTTGTCCGTACCCCGAAATGGGAGTTTGCCTGGCCTACCATCAAGGCATGGTTCCTCAATTACTGGTTCCTTTTCTGCGGAATCTTCTTCGGTGCGGCGACGGTGCTCTGGATGCACATCCTGAAGCATTTTCCCTTCAGCATCGCATATCCGCTGACAAGCTTCGCATATGTGTTCGGCCTGGTTGCCGGCATCATGGTCTTCAAGGAACCCGGGAGCTGGACCAAGTGGGCGGGAGTGCTGCTCATACTGGTCGGTTCATTCCTTCTTATCCGCAAATAGAGAGATGAAAAAGATATTTCTGATACTTCTGGCCGTGGCTTCCTCGCTTCCTCTCCTCGCACAGGGGACTGGCGATGCCGCCGTGCTTGAGAGACTCGCCCGCAAGTCGGCCGGGTTGGAGTCCTTCTCCGCCTCTTTCGTCCAGACCGCAAGAAGCCCGATGCTCAAGGAACCCGTCGTCTCGAAAGGTGAGATGCAGTACCGCAAGGACGGGCGCATCATGTGGCGCGTGACCTCTCCGGGCAGCTTCCAGCTGGGGCTTACCAACGACAACATCGTCATCACGCGCGGCGGAACGAGCGAGACGATCTCCTATTCCGACAACCCGCTCTATCTCCAGGTCAAGAATCTGCTTATGGGGCTCATGAGCGGCGAGCAGCTCTCCGGCGGCGGCCGCTTCGAGCTTTCCCTCACCACCGGGAAGGAGGGCACTTCGGTGACCATGGTCCCGGTCCAGCGCCAGCTGAAGAAGATGTTCTCGAGCTTCGTCATCTCGTTCACTCCGGACGACATCGTGAAGCAGGTGGTGATGAACGAATCAGACGGCGGCAGCACGACCATCGTGTTCGACGATAGGAAGGTAAAATGATTTGAATGACATGTTCAGTGACCTCTACAGCATAGATTCGGTTTCCCACCAGGACGGCACTTCCACCTGGCGGGTATCGCTCAATCCCCGGAGCGTGATCTATTCCGTGCATTTCCCGGGCAACCCGATCACCCCTGGCGCCTGCCAGCTGGAGATGATGCGCTCGCTGGCGTCGGCCCGCATCGGCCGCGACATGACCGTGGCGAAACTTCGCAACATCAAGTACCTGCAGCTCATCGACCCGCGCACCACTTCCTCCTTCGACGTGAGGATGACCTTCTCGCAGGAGGAAGGGGAGACCCTGACAAGGTGCTCGGCTGTCATTTCCGACGGGGACAGGACATTCACAAAAGCATCGTTGATACTGAAATGAAACACAGAGTCTGCGTCGTCATACCCACCTACAACAACAGCGGAACCGTGGCTTCTGTGATAGCCTCGGCCCTGGAGCGCTGCAAGGATGTGATGGTGGTGAGCGACGGTGCGGACGATGCGACGAATGAGGCGATCGCCGCCTTCGGCGATGCCATAGACTTTGTACGATACACACCGAACAGGGGCAAGGGACATGCCCTCAGGACGGCCTTCAGGCGGGCTTCCGAACGGGGGTTCGACTATGCCGTGACCATGGACTCGGACGGACAGCATTTCGCCGACGACCTTCCCCTCTTCTTCGATGCGATCGAAAACGGCAACGGCGAGCTCTTCATCGGCAGCCGCTGCCTGGATGCGGAGAACATGCCTTCGGGCAACTCCTTTGCCAACCGCTTCTCCAACTTCTGGTTCCGCCTGCAGACGCTGCGCAGTCTCCCCGACACGCAGACGGGCTACCGCGCATATCCGCTCGGCAGATGCGTGCTTCCGCTCTGCAACCGATACGAGGCGGAGCTGGAGATGCTCGTGCGCAGCGCATGGCGCGGCGTCGACATCGTCCCCATTCCGGTGAAGGTCTATTATGCTCCACAGGGCGAGCGCGTGACCCATTTCCGCAAGGGCAGGGATTTCGCGCGCATTTCGCTTCTCAATACGGTCCTTACTTTTGCGGCCGTCTTCCATGGCTGGCCGTCCATTCTGATTCACAAGCTCGGGAGGCGTAGGGATGGTTAAGTTCTTCCTTGCCATATATGACCGTCTGCATGCCGACAGGACCCTGATGTGGTCTCTCCTGCTTGGCTCTGTCGTGCTCCTTGCGCTCTGCTCGCTGAGGATGACGCTCAAGGAGGATGTGGCCGACTTCCTTCCGGCCGACGGAGAGAATCGCGACATATGCTGGGCCTTCTCCCACCTCGACGCGGCGGACAACATCGTCGTCACGCTCTCGTGCGCCGAGGAGGGCGCCGAGGACGAGTTCCTCCTGATGGATGCCGTCGACACCCTGGAGGCGATGATCATGCGCCATGTGCCGCAGGAATATGTGGACAAGCTCATCGCCCGCGCCGATGCGGTGACCGAGGTCACCGATTTCATCGTCGGCAACCTGCCGTACTATCTGACCGACGCCGACTACGGCAGGATGGACTCCCTGCTGGCGGTCGGTTCGCTTGACGGTGAGATGCTCGCGGCGCGCGCCGCGGTGTCGTCTCCTGTCGGGGCCATGGCACGCAGCATCGTGAACCGCGACCCGCTCTTCCTTTCCGCCTCAAGGCTCAAGGCCCTGGAGGGCTTCCGGACCGGCAGCGACTTCCATACGAGCGACGGATACATCTTCACCTCTGACGGCTCCGCCCTGGTGACGCTTTCACTCGGCTTCGGCTCCAGCGACACGGGCAGGTCCCGCCGCTTCATCAGCGCGCTGCAGAGGGCTCTCGACGACACGGAAGAGGCTTTCGGCGGCGCCGTCAAGACGGATGCGCTCGGCTCGGTATTCATTGCTGACACAAACGCTTCGCAGATAAAGCGCGACAGCGTCATCTCCGTACTGCTGGCGGCGGTGCTCATTGCGGTGCTGCTGGTCTCGTTCTTCCACAGCGGCCGCAGCATCCTGCTGGTGGGTGCGGCCATTGCCTACGGATTCCTCGTGGCATTCGGCCTGACGGCGCTCATCGACGGAAACATGTCGATGATAGTGCTCGGCATGGGGTCGATCATCATCGGCATCGCGGCCAACTATCCGCTCCACTTCCTGACCCACATCAAGCAGGGATGCTCGCCGAGGGAGTCGCTGAGCGACATCGTCGTGCCGCTCACGACCGGCAACATCACCACGGTGGGCGCCTTCCTCAGCCTGCTCTTCATCGCCTCGCCGGCGATGCACGACCTGGGGCTCTTCGCCGCGCTGCTTCTTGTCGGCACAATCCTTTTCAGCCTGGTCTTCCTTCCGCATCTGGTGCGCGAGGATGAGGCGGAAAACCGCGAAGGTGCCTTCTGGAACCGTGTCGGCGAGACGAATCTCTCCACCAACGGCATCGTGCTGGCGGCGGTGGCCATCATCACCATCGTGCTCAGCTTCTTCGACGGCGCCCATTTCGACGGCGACCTGCGCAAGATCAACTACATGACCGAGCGCCAGCGCGCCAGCATGGACAAGATGACGGCCCTTGCCCAGGGACACAGCAACATAACCTATGTGGCGGTGCCCGGCGGCGACATGGACGAGGCGCTGGACAACTACATGGCGCTGAGCGGCCGCATCGACTCGCTGCCGCTGTGCGTCGAAGGCGCTGAGGCCGTCCGCGCGCTTCACGACTTCGTCCCGAGCGCGGAGCTGCAGCGGAAGAGGCTCGACCGGTGGAATGCCTTCGTCTCTGAGAAGGGAGGGCAGCTGCTCTCTTTGCTCGGCAGTTCAGCCTCGGCCGCCGGCTTCACCGACGATGCCTTCGCCCCGTTCGAGGAGATGCTCTCCCGCGATTGGCAGGTGCAGCCGGTGTCATATTTCAAGCCGCTGACGGACAACGTGGCCACCGGATTCATGATTTCCGATGACGACAGGTGCGCCGTCGTCGCGACCGTCGGCTCGCGGGAGAACCTGACCGACAGGATAGACGAAAGCCTGGACGACATTCCTTCCCTCATCGTGTTCGATTCATCCTCGATGACCTCCAGGATGGTGGATTCCCTCTCTAGGGACTTCGACAAGGTGCTCTACATCTGCGCGTTCATCGTCTTCGCGCTGCTCTGGCTCTCGTTCGGCAGGCTCGAGCTGGCGCTGATAGCCTTCCTGCCGCTGACCATCGCATGGGTCTGGATACTCGGGCTGATGTCCATCTTCGGCATCAACTTCAACATAGTCAACATCATACTCGCGACGTTCATCTTCGGAATGGGCGACGACTACACGATATTCATCACCGAGGGCGCCATGTACGAGCGCACCTATGGCCGCAAGATGCTTGGCACTTACCGGAAGACGATCGTCCTCTCGGCCCTGATAATGTTCTCGGGCATCGGCGCGCTGATAGTCGCCCGCCATCCGGCGATGCATTCGCTGGCGGAGGTGACGATCATCGGAATGTTCACCGTCGTGCTGCTGGCCGACATCGTTCCGCCGTTCCTCTATCGCCTGCTCACGCGCAAGAAGGGGAAATGGCGCAAGTACCCGCTCACCGTGGTCAACTTCGGCGCAACGGTGCTGGCCTTCGTGATCTTCCTCGTCGGGGCGCTGTTCATCACCGTCGCGGGCTTCTTCCTGATTACGCTCACCTTCGGCTCGAAGAGGGGACAATATGCATATCACTGTCTGCTCTCGTCCGTTTCCCGCTTCATATTCAACAACGTCTTCTTCACCCGCCATACGGTGGAGTGCGACGAGAAGTTCGAGCGCCAGGCAGTGATCGTTGCCAACCACCAGTCGCACCTGGACCTCATGGCGCTTCTGATGCTCACTCCGAAGATGGTGGTGGTGACCAACAAGTGGGTTTGGAACAATCCTTTCTACGGGCTGCTCATCCGCTATGCGGATTTCTGCCCGGTCGAGGACTTCCTCTCGGACGACCTCACACGCCTGGAGCAAAAGATTGCCGAAGGCTACAGCGTGCTCATCTTCCCCGAGGGCACAAGGACCACCGACGGGCGCATAGGCCGCTTCCATCGCGGCGCGTTCTACCTGGCGGAGAAATTCTCTCTCGACATCCTGCCAGTGGTGCTCCACGGCCTGGACGACGTCCTTCCGAAGGAGGACCTGCTGCTTCGCAAGGGACATATGACGGTGAAGGTGCTTCCGCGCATCGCTCCTTCCGACACTTCGTTCGGGGAGGACTACCGCGAGCGCTCAAGGAGCGTGCGGCGCCTCATGGCGGCCGAACTGGAGAAGATCTCCGAAGAGAGGGAGACGGCGGACTATTTCGCGGACCGCGTGAAGCACTGCTACCTCTACAAGGGGGCGGAAATCTCGAGGCAGGTGCGTCATTCGATGCGCGTGAACGGCAACTACGCCTCGCTTGCCGAGGCTCTTCCGTCGACGGGGCGGGTGCTCATGGTCAACCCTTCCTGCGGCGAGCCTGCGCTTGTCTGCGCGCTGGTGCACGAACAGCTGCAGGTGGAGGCGTCGTTCGACGACGAGATGACGCTTGCGCTGGCATCCTGCTGCGCCGGCATTCCTTCGAACCTGAAGTTCGTCGCCGCGTCCGATGCGGCGCAGGACTGCGATGTGCGCGTGATATTCGAAAATGAAGGATGGAGGGTGATATGAAATACGATGTGGTCATAATAGGCAGCGGTCTCGGCGGTCTGGTCTGCGCCGACATCCTTTCCCGCAACGGGATGAAGGTTGCCGTGTTCGAGAAGCACTCCGTGCCCGGAGGCTGCCTGCAGTCGTTCACCCGCGACGGCCTGCGCTTCGAGACGGGAATGCACTACATCGGCAGCATGCAGCCGCACGAGGTGCTCTACCGCTACTTCAAGTATCTCGGCATCGCCGACAGCCTGCCGTTGAGCAGGATGGACGACGGCGGCTACGAGACGGTCTCATACGGTGGCGGGCGCTACCTCTATGCCGGCGGCCACGAGCGCTTCGTGGAGACGCTCGGCGGCAGCTTCCCCGACAACGTGGACGACATCCGCAAATATGTCAAGCTCTGTTCGGACGTGACGGCAAGCTCGCCGATGTACTCCTTCGGCGACCACAACAACATAGCCCTGCTCAATCCCGAACATGTGCTGCGCAGCGTGAGCGAGACGGTGGAATCCATCACCGGCAACGAAGTCCTGCGCAATGTCCTGGTGGGCATCAACCCGCTCTACGGCGGCGTGCGTGACGTCACTCCGCTCTACATCCATGCGCTGATATGGGATTTCTACAACAAGGGCGCATACAGGGTGGTCGGCGGCAGCGACATGATCGCAACGCTGCTCTGCCGCTCGATCGAGAAGATGGGAGGGGAGATCCATACCTCGGCGGAGGTGACCGCGATCAACTCGTCCGAGGGGGTGGCCGACTCGGTCACCGTCAAGGGCATCGGCAAGGTCGAATGCGGCACGGTGATCTCCGACATCCATCCCAGGCTGGTGCTGGACCTTGTCGAGCCACATGCCTTCCGCAAGGTCTACAAGGAGCGCATATCGTCGCTTGATCAGACAGTCTCGAACTTCTCGGTCTACATCAAGTTCAAGCCCGACACGGTGCCCTACCTCAATTCGAACTTCTACCACTACGGCGACAGCGTATGGAACTGTTCCGACTATACGGACTCCTCCTGGCCGAAGAACTTCCTCTACATGCACCAATGTCAGAGTGACGGACAGCGCTTCGCATCGCATGCGATAGTGTTCGCCTACATGAACTGGGCGGATGTCGCCAGGTGGGAGCAGACGAGCGTCGGCCATCGCGGCGAGGAGTATCTCGAGTTCAAGGAGCGCTGCAAGGAGAAGCTGCTTGCTGCTCTCGAGAGCGAGTTCCCCGGCACTCTCGCCTGCATCGAGAAGTGCTGGACTTCGACCCCGCTGACCTACCGCGACTATACCGGCACGGCGCGCGGCTCGATGTACGGCGTGCTTCACGACAAGTCGCGCCTGAGCCAGACCACGGTCTCGCAGAGGACGAAGATACGCAACCTCTTCCTGACCGGACAGAACATAAACTCCCACGGCATACTGGGAGTCACGATAGGCGCCATACTGGCATGCTCCGAGCTGCTCGGCTTCGACAACCTCGTGACGCAGATCAAGAAGGCGACAGAATGAAGATGAAACATACTAAAAACATCATACACACTATGGAAAAAGTCAAAATGCTGCTGATCTATCCGAGATGGAAGAAACTTCCCGGACAGACCACGTTCAACCTTCCTCCGCACGGGCCGGTAGTATTCGCCGCCACGCTTCCGCAATATGTCGACGTCACGTTCGTCGACGAGAACGTGGAGGACCTGGACTTTGCGACCGAATGTGACCTCGTCGCCATTTCGATGATGCTCTCCACCCAGGTGAAGCGCGGCTGGGCAATTGCCGACAAGTTCAGGGAGATGGGCAAGAAGGTCATCTTCGGAGGCATCTCCACGATGCTCCATGCCGAGGAGACGATGCTCCATGCCGACGCCGTGTTCCTCGGCGAGTCGGAAGGCAGGATGGAGGAGGTCATGGATGACTGGAAGAGGGGAACCCTCAAGAAGGTATACAACTACATGGGCCGCCAGCCGGCGATAGAGCTTGTGGGACCTGCCCGCAGGGACCTCTACAAGAGGGAGCTCTACAACCACAAGGGCGTGCAGATGGTGGACCTGTTCCACGCTTCGCGCGGCTGCCGCTTCAGCTGCTACCCGTGCGCGGTCTCCTACCTCGGCGGTCGCCAGTTCCGCCCGCGTCCGATAGACAAGGTCGTCGCCGACCTTGAGACCATCGACAACAACCGCCTCTTCATCGTCGACAACTCGCTCGCCCAGAACAAGGAGTGGGAGAAGGAGCTCTTCCGCGCAATCGCGCCCCTGAAGAAGAAGTGGATCAGCCATACCATCGAGGATGATCCCGAGGTCCTGGACCTTGCCGCGAAGGCAGGCGCATGGTATGTCTACCAGGCTGTCTATGACACTTCGGACTACATCAAGGAGCGCATCAAGCGCTATCATGACCGCGGCATCGGAGTCGAGGGCACCATCCTTCTCGGCCTGGACAACCAGACCGAGGACGACATCAAGCGCCTGATCGACTTCCTGCTCCAGATCGACCTCGACCTCGCGGAGTTCACCGTGATGACCCCGTTCCCGCACACCAAGCCCTTCGACGACTACGACAGGGCCGGACGAATCTTCGACTACGACTGGGACCACTACAACGCGGGCCAGGTCGTCTTCCAGCCGAAGAACATGTCGCCCGACAAGCTGCAGGAACTCTATGAATACGCCTGGAAGACTTTCTATGCCGACGAGAGCCAGGAAGAGAAGATGACGAAGCTCTTCCTCAACGTGATGATGCGCGAGATGGAGGACGGAACCTACCGTCCGAGGGACAGGCGCCTCGTGGGCAAGTCATTCGGCAAGGATGTTGAGGGGAGGAACAGGCGATGAAGGTTTCCCCGAAATACTACGACGAGATTTTCGAGTTCAGCGGCCAGTGGGACATGCCCTCCAGCTGCGGGCTCAAGATACGCCAGGCCGGCGACCGCAAGGTGGTCGTCGTCACGGAACTCTATCAGGACAATCCGGGCACGTCGGTGACTGCCGCGGCAAAGTCGCTCGCCACGCAGATCTGCGCGGCGAAGGGGCTTGACCTCGAGAGCATAGTCTACATCGAATGCAATCCCGACACCAACTCGAAGCTCTCGTTCTACGACGAGGAGTTCTACGAGGTCTCCTTCGCCCAGGCAAGACCTGCCTACAGACTGTTGACCAGAGATGAGATCGAGGCTTACGACATATAGCCTGCTGCTCCTTCTCCTGCTGACCTGCATCCCTTGCCGGGCGCAGGTGGCCGCGCCTGTCGACACGGTCCACCTGTGGAGCGACGAGGATGTCCTCCACGGTTCCCGAGCGGTGCTCTATCCCTACCTTGCCGACAACTCCGACGGCGTCGGGGTCATCGTCTGTCCGGGCGGAAGCTATTTCTGGCTCGACGAGGAGGGGGAGGGGCACGGCGTTGCCAGGTGGCTCCAGTCGAACGGCATCAACGCCTTCGTGCTTCTCTACCGTGCGGCCGGCTTCGGCGCCTACTTCTGGGCTTACCGCCTCGTGTTGCGAGGCAACCGCCATCCGGACATGATCACCGACGCGCAGCGCGCGCTGCAGTGGGTGCGTGAGCATGCCGACGCCTACGGGGTGGACCCCGACAAGGTGGGCATGATGGGGTTCTCCGCCGGCGGGCACCTGGTGATGTCCGCGGCTTGCTTCAGCGGGACTTCCTTCCTTGCCGATGCCGGCGTCGAATGTTCCGCAAGCCTTCGCCCCGCCTTCGTCGCGCCGATCTATCCGGTCGTGACAATGGAGGGCGATTTGGCGCACAAACGTTCCAGAAGGGCCCTGCTCGGTGACAACAGGCAGTGCAGCAAGGAGATGAGGGATTCCCTCTCCCTTGAGAAGCACATCCCGGCCGACTGCCCTCCGGTGTTCGTCGTCAACTGCAAGGACGATCCCGTGGTGGATTACCGCAACTCCGTCCTTCTTGACTCCGCCCTCACCGTGGCCGGCGTGCCGCACAAGTACATCCAGTACGAAGAGGGCAAACACGGCTTCGGGGCCAGCGATTACTACGGCACTCCCGAGAGCCGCCAGTGGAAAAATGAATTTCTCAATTGGTTGTCAAAGACTTTGAACAATGAACAACAATGATATAGAATTTGCCTCTCCGGAACGCATCAAGGAGTTCCAGGAGGAGAAGCTTGCCGTCGCATTGGCATATCTCAAGGAAAACTCACCCTATTACCGTGAAATGTTCGCCTCCTCGGGCATCGACATCTCGCAGATCCGCCATCTGGAGGATCTCGTCAATATTCCCTTCACCGAGAAGAAGGACCTTCAGCTTCGCAACTGGGACTTCCTTTGCTGCGACAAGGCCAAGATTGCCGACTATGTCACGACTTCCGGCACCCTGGGCGAACCGGTGACCTTCGCATGCACCGAGCTCGACCTGCAGAGGCTCGCCTACAACGAGAAGAAGTCCTTCGAGTGCGCGGGCCTGCATCCGGGCGACATCCTGCAGCTGATGACCACGATCGACAAGCGCTTCATGGCGGGCCTCGCATACTTCCTGGGCATAAGGGAGCTCGGCGCGAGCATCATCCGCGTGGGCAACGGCATCCCCGAACTGCAGTGGGACACCATCCAGCGCCTCAAGCCGACGGCGATCATGTGCGTCCCCTCGTTCATCCCGCGCCTGATCCAGTATGCCGAGGACCACGGCATCGACTACCGCGGCAGCAGCGTGCGCAAGATCATCGGCATCGGAGAGGGAATGAGGGACCAGGACTTCAACCTCAACCTGCTCGGCCGAAGGATCCGGGAGAAATGGGACGTGGAGCTCTATGCCACCTACTCGTCGACCGAGATGGGAGCCACCTTCTCGGAGTGCGAGCACGGCTGCGGAGGACATGTCCATCCGGAGCTCATCATCGTCGAGATAATCGGCGAGGATGACAAGCCGGTCAAGGACGGAGAAGTCGGCGAGATTGTCATCACCACGCTCGGTGTCGAGGGCATGCCGCTGCTTCGCTTCCGCACCGGCGACATGGCCGCGAAGCGTACCGAACAGTGCGCATGCGGCCGCTGGTCATACAGGCTTACCCCGCTGGTGGGCCGCAAGAACAACATGATCAAGTTCAAGGGCACCACTCTCTATCCCCCGATGATAATCGACGTGCTGGACAACTGCCCGGCCATCGCGAACTACCAGCTGGTGCTCAGCCTCAACGACCTGGGCAACGATGACGTCAAGGTGCGCATCGGCCTGCCGGCACCCGATCCGGAGAAGGATGCGGCGCTGGTCGCCGACCTGAAGAACACCTTCAGGGCGAAGGTCCGCGTGGCACCGACAATAGAGATACTTCGCGCGGACGTGCTTGCCCGCGACGTCTACAAGGATACCAGCCGCAAGCCGATCAAGGTGGTCGACCTGAGGCCCAGGATTTAATTGCGCATGGCCATGATACAGCTACCAGACAGATTCGATGACATCCGTCCCTACTACGACAGCGAGATTCCCGCTGCGATGGAGAGGATGGCGTCCGACCCTCTCCTTGAGAAGGCGCTTGCCTTCGTCCCGGGGGAAGTGGGCGTAGGCGAGGCACGCGCGGCGCTCCGGAGCATCCGCACGACGGATGAGCTCCAGCACCGCATAATGGCTCCCATCTGCCACATGATAGAGAAGAAGACGATTTCCTCCCTGACTTATGACGGCGTCGAAGGACTCGACCGGAACAGGGGGCTGCTGTTCGTCTCCAACCACAGGGACATCGTGATGGACGCCTTCCTGCAGCAGACGATCATCGCCGAGCACGGCATGCCCACCTCGCACATCACCTTCGGCAGCAACCTGATGAACCCGCAGTTCGTGGTGGACGTCGGCCTTTCGAACAAGATGTTCAAGACCGTCCGCAAGTCGGCCGACTTCAAGGCCTTCCTCGAATCTTCGGTCCACCTGTCAGACTACATCAACCATGTGGTTGCCCACGGCGAGTCGGTATGGATCGCCCAGCGCAACGGAAGGACCAAGGACGGATTCGACAGGACGGACCAGGGGCTGCTCCGCATGCTCCTGATCGGGGACGGCAAGAGGGAGGCCCTGCTGGGGCTGGGCATCACTCCGGTGTCGGTATCGTACCAGTGGGAGCCGTGCGACATCCTCAAGGCTGTCGAGCTCTGCAGGTCTGCCGACGGCAAGCCTTACGTGAAGGCTCCGGGAGAGGACCTTCACAGCATAGTGACCGGCATCACCTCGTGGAAGGGCAATGTCCACATATCGATGCGCCACATCCTCGACGAGACCCTCGTCCCCCGGACAATGCGACGTTCCGACTTGATGCAGGTGGTCTCGACCATGGACAGGGAGATCATCGAGGGCTACCGCCTGTGGGATACCAACTATGCTGCCTACGACCTGCTGAACGATGGGAGCCGGTTCGCCGGCATGTATTCGCCTTCGCTCAGGGAGGAGTTCGTCTCGAGGATGGACTCCCTTCTGGACCTTTATCCCGACCTTGACCGCGACATGCTCCGCAACATCTATCTGAAGATTTACGCCGGACCCGTCATCTCCCGCGACGAACTTGGCATCTGACGCCGACGCGGCGCCCCGTGCGTTGCAAAACAGAAGAGGCCGCCCCCTCCGGGACGGCCTCTCTTGTGTCGTGTGTCGCTATGATTATGCCTGTTCGATAGCACCCATGGGGCAGACGCCGGCGCAGGTACCGCAGTCGGCGCAAGCATCAGGGTCAATCTTGTAGATTTCGCCAGCGGAGATAGCTCCAACCGGGCATTCGTCGATACAAGTGCCGCAAGCAGCGCAGTTGTCAGTGATTTTGTAAGCCATAGTAGTATTTTTAAATTTGGTTGATGAATCAGTTCCTGTTTTCAGCCGGCAAAGATAATTCTTTTTTTAGTATCCAAAAATTTCTGATGTGGAAACTTGCTTGACCTTTCCGTACTTTTCGAGGGCCTTCAAATCAAGATCCGTGCCACGACCGAGAATCATGATCCTGTACTTGCGGTCCTTGATGTTCTCCTGCTGGAACTTGACGATGTCGTCGAGGGTGTAGTTCTGGACTTTCTCGAAGATGTCGCGGTTGATGTCGTAGTCGAGGCCGAGCTTGCGGTTGTTGACATACTTCCACAGGACTGAGGACTTGACCGTGCGCTGTGAACGGAGGTTCGACAGGATGGCGTCCTTTGCGATGTTGAATGCCTTGTCGGAGACGGGCATGTTGTTGATGATGTCGTCGAATGCCTCGATGGCGTCGATGACCTTGTCGTTCTGGGTGTAGATCACATCCATGAAGATGGCGGTCTTGTCGAGGTCGCCCGGGAGGCTGTAGGATGCGCCTGCGCTGTATGCGAGGCCGCGTGCCTCACGCATCTCTTGGAAGACGATGGAGTTCATTCCGCCGCCGAAATACTCGTTGTAGAGGGTGACGATCGGAACGAGTTCGGGATCGTACTTCTCGCCCTTGCTCGAGAGGGAGGTGAGCTGGACCTGGTTGGCGTCGAACGGAGCGATGATCACCTCGTTCTCGTCGATGATCTCATACTTGAAGGGATCGCTCTCAGCGATGGGTGCAAGCTCGTCGGGCACGTTGTGGTATTCGTTGACCTTTGCGACCAGTTCCTCGCAGGTGAGAGGTCCGTAGTAGATTGCATAGTGGCAGTTGTTGAAGATGCCGTGGATCTTCTCCACGAGCTGGTCGCCAGAAAGTGCGAGAAGCTCGCCCTGGCTGAGGATGTTGGTGGACGGGTTGTCCTTGCCGTAGAGACCGTAGTTGGTGAGGCGGCTGAAGTTGCTCCTCTGGTTGGTCTTTGCGTTCTCGCGCTCCTGGAGGGTGTTGAGCTTGAGCATCATCAGCGCGTTGTCGTCAGGCTGTGCGTCGCTGATGACCTTCTCCATGAGCTGCATTGCCTCGTCCATGTTCTCTGCAAGACCCGAAAGGCTTACGTAGGTGCGGTTGGCGGTGCAGGTCACGCCCATGGTGCATGCGAGTCTGTAGAACTCCTTCTGGACATCTTCGGCGCTCATGTCGGAAGTGCCGAGGAAGTTGAGGTAGCTGCCTGCGAAGTCCATCACCTTGTCGGCGTCGCTGCCGGTCTCGAACACGTAGTCAAGTTCGAATGTGCCGTTGGTGACGTTCTTCTTGTAGAGGACCTCGATGTCTGATTTCGCGCCGGAGACGGTCATGTCCTTCTCGAAGTCGACGAAGACGGGCTCGATGGGCTTGACTGCGGCAGCTGCTGCCTGCATGTCGGTGAGGAACTGGCTGGATGCGTCGCGGTTGGTCTCGATCGGGGTGATCTGGGGCTTTGCGATGCGGGTGTCGGTCGGGTCGGCCTGCTGGACCTTGTTGACCAATACGTAGTTGTCCTTGAAGTTGTCGTTGACGAATGCCACGAGGTCATCCTTGGTGACGGCGTTCAGACGGTCGATGTACTTGACGAAGGCCTGCTCCCATGACTCGTCGTTGATGAAGCAGTTGACGGCGGTCCTTGCCATGAACCTGGTGTTCTCGCTTTGCGTCATGAAACGGAGCTTCATGTTGTTGATGATGGATGCGATGAGCGACTCGTCGAATTCGCCCTTCTTCACCTTCTCGATCTCATCGAGGGCGATCTGGCGAACCTCCTCGAGGCTCTGGCCCGGCTTCGGCTCGGTCTCGATGACGAATGCGGAGTAGTCTGCGAGAGACTCTGCGTAGGCTGCCATCGAAAGGGCCTTCTGCTGCTGGTTGACGTCGAGGTCGATCAGACCTGCCTTGCCGTTGTAGAGGACCTCTCCGAGGAGGTCGAGCATCAGCGATTCAGGCTGGTTGGCACCCGGGAACCTCCATGCGAGGACCGCATAGGGAGACTCGTTGCCGAGGACCGTCTTCACGACGGGTGCTTCGATGGGCTTCTCGGGCTCGAACTGGGGACGTTCGAGGTTCTCGTTCGGCTTCATCGGACCGAAGTACTTGTCGATGATCTTTATGGCCTTGTCGGGATCGAAGTCGCCGCACATCACCACTGCCATGTTGTTGGGAACGTACCACTGGTCGTGATAGTTCTTGACGTTGGTGATCGAAGGGTTCTTGAGGTGGGAGGGGAGTCCGATGACGTCCGTGTTGTAGGGATGGTTCTCGAAGAGTCCCTCGAAGAGTGCGTTGGATGCCTTGGTCTGGTCCATCGCAGCATACATGTTGTATTCCTCGTAGATGGTCTCAAGCTCGGTGTGGAAGCCTCTCAGGACGCAGTTCTCGAACCTGTCGGCCTGGATCTTCGCCCAGTTCTCGATCTGGTTGGAAGGGATGTTCTCCACGTAGCAGGTGACGTCGTAGCTGGTGTAGGCGTTGGTGCCGCTCGCGCCGATCGATGCCATGAGCTTGTCGTATTCGTTCGGGATGAAGATCTTCGACGCCTCGTAGGAGATGGAGTCGATCTGGTGGTAGATGGCCTTTCTCTCAGCCTCGTCGTCGGTCATGCGGTAGACCTCGAAGAGTGCCTCGATCTCGTCGAGCATCGGTTTCTCGGCTGCGTAGTCCATGGTGCCGAACTGCTCGGTGCCCTTGAACATGAGGTGCTCGAAGTAGTGGGCAAGACCGGTGGTCTCCCTCGGGTCGTTCTTCGAACCGACCTTGACGGCGATCTGTGCGTCGATGCGCGGCTTGTCCTTGTTTACAGTCATGTACACCTTCAAGCCGTTGTCAAGGGTGTAGATGCGCGTTGCAGTGGGGTCTCCCTTGACGGTCTCGTAGGAGTACTTGCTGCATGCCGCCGTGCCGAGAATCATCGCCGCGGCGAGCATAATGAAAATAAAACGTTTCATCTGGTTTGGTATGTTAATTGAGAATTTTATTGGTCAGTGGTACAAAAATAGTGTATATTTGTCAAACTTTAGAAAAAACTTGTGCAATGGAGCTTTTGAAGAAGATTGTCCTCATGCTGGCCGTCCTGGCCTTGCTGCCCCTGCAGGGCTTCGCCCAGGGCGAGACCCAGGCGAAGAGCGAGAAGATGGTCATCGAATTCGACGCGAAAGTCCACGACTTCGGTGACATCCTCATTTCCGACGGTCCGGTGAGCTGCAATTTCAAGTTCAGGAACATCGGCACCGACCCGATCGTGGTCCACAACGTGGTCTCCTCATGCGGATGCACCACCCCGGACTGGTCGCGCGAGCCGATCCGCCCGGGCGAGAGCGGCAACATCAAGGTCGTTTTCTCCAACAACCAAGGCCCCTATCCGTTCGAGAAGACTCTCACGGTATATGTATCCGGCGTCAACAGGCCGGTGGTGCTCCGCATCCGCGGAACGGTGCACGAGAAGAAGAAGGACATCTCGGCCCTCTTCCCGATCCACATGGGCAAGCTGGGCATCCGCAAGAAGTCCATGTCCCTGGGCTACATAGACCAGGGCACCTCCAAGAGCGACAACATGGAGGTGGCGAACCTCTCGAGGGAGAAGCTCTCGGTGACGTTCTGCGAGACGACCCCGGGCATGGAGGTCACCGTCTCCCCGAACCCGATTCCCGCAAAGTCCACCGCCACGATGACCTTCAGGGTCAACACCCGCAAGATGGCGGAGCAGGGGTGGGGCAAGCAGAACTTCTACACCAAGTTCAAGGTCGGCGACAAGACATATGAGGAGCAGTTCCAGGTCACGGCGACGATCAAGGACAACTTCGGCAACCTTACCGCCGAGCAGATCAAGAAGGCCGGCGTACCGACAGTCGACAAGAGCTACAACGAGCTGGGCGAGGTCAAGGCCGGCACGGTGGTCGAGTCGCACTACAAGATCAGGAACACCGGAAAGGAGCCCCTCACCATACACAAGGTGGAGACCGAGTCCAAGGGAGTCACCTGCCTGACGGCATGCCCCTTCACCATAAAGTCGGGCGAGACCGCCGACTTCGGCATCAAGTACGACTCCACCGGACAGGACGGCGAGGTCCTCGTGATCCTTACGGCCATCTGCGATTCGCCTTCCAAACCAATGTTCAACCTGTTCCTCACCGGGAACGCAATCAAATAGCATTTTTACTGAATGGACGCTTCACATCAGGGTGATTTCTTCCCCGACTACAAGAACGACGATACGAAACTTGTAATCAACGAGGGTGTCGTGCAACCCCCGATCATGAACCCCTACGTCAAGAAATTCTTCAAGAAGAAACCCGCGCTGAAGAGTGTCGACGAATACATGGAGGGCATACTGGCCGGTGACACCACCATGCTGAGCCAGGCCATAACGCTTGTGGAAAGCCACCTGCCGGAGCACCGCGCGGTGGCGCAGCAGATAATCCAGCGCTGCCAGCTGGTCTCGTCGAAGCTCAAGACCATGCGCATCGGCATCACGGGCGTGCCGGGTGCCGGCAAGAGCACCTTCATCGAGGCTTTCGGCTCATACCTGACAGGCGAGGGGCACAAGCTTGCCGTCCTGGCAATCGACCCGAGCTCCGAGAAGAGCAAGGGCAGCATCCTCGGCGACAAGACGCGCATGGAGACCCTCTGCAACGACCCGAAGGCGTTCATCCGTCCCAGCCCGAGCGCCGGCTCGCTTGGCGGCGTCGCCCGCAAGACGCGCGAGACCGTGCTGCTCTGCGAGGCTGCGGGCTATGACGTGGTCTTCATCGAGACGGTCGGCGTCGGACAGTCGGAGACGGCGGTCCATTCGATGAGCGACTTCTTCCTGCTGCTGATGCTCTCCGGAGCAGGCGACGACCTGCAGGGAATCAAGCGCGGCATCATGGAGATGAGCGACCTGATCGCCATCACCAAGGCGGACGGCACCAACGTGGACAAGGCCAACATGGCCCGCGCCCTCTATGCCAACGCTCTGCATCTCTTCCCGCCGACGGAGTCCGGATGGATTCCGACTGCCGTGACCTCCTCTGCCGTGACGAAGGAGGGGCTGCCGGAGATCCTCGCCAAGATTGAGGAATATTTCAAGCTTGTCCAGGGCAACGGCTACTATGAGAAGAAGCGCCGCGAACAGGCAAGATACTGGATGTACGAGAGCATCAACGAGTCGCTCAAGAACATGTTCTATGAGGACGAGGTGATCGAGAAGCTGCTTCCCGAATATGAGGATGCGGTGCTTCGGGGCGACCTCGAGTCCTTCACCTCGGCTGCGGAACTCATCGAGAAATATCGCAGGGTGCGCTGACGCGCGCGGCTGCCATGACGGAAAGGCGGCATCGGGGGCTTCGGTACCTGATGCCGCCCTTCTTTTCGCCCGATCGGGAAAGGTGTCATGACAAAAGGTCATGATTTGCCGAATGGATGAATTATTGTTATATTTGCAAGTTATAACTTATAATCCGTAATTTGTGCTATGGCAAACATACTGAAAGCTTTGTTCGGATCCCAGACTGAAAGGGACATGAAGAAGCTCAACGCCCGACTCAAGGACATCCTCGCGTGCTATGACCGCGTGAACCGACTCTCGGATGATGACCTGAGGGCTGAAACTGACAAACTCAAAGAGAAGATATCGGCCTATACGGCCGCTGAAGAGGAGAAGGTCGCGAAGATCCGCACCCAGCTCGAAGATGTCGAGATCGAGGTCTCGCTCAAGGAGAAGCTGGCCACCGAGCTCGACGAACTCACCAAGGAGATCGACCGCAAGATCGAGGAGGTGCTGGACCAGGTGCTTCCCGATGCCTTCGCCATAATGAAATCCACCGCGCGCCGATTCAAGGAGAATGCGACGATCCGTGTGAAGGCCACCGACTTCGACCGCGACATGAGCGCGACTCACGACTTCGTGAGCATCGACGGCGACCATGCCGTGTGGAAGAACAGCTGGATGGCCGGCGGCAACATGATAACATGGGACATGGTCCACTATGACGTGCAGCTCATCGGCGGCATGGTGCTCCACAGCGGCAAGATCGCGGAGATGGCGACCGGCGAGGGAAAGACTCTCGTGGCTACGCTTCCGGTGTTCCTCAACGCGCTTGCGGGCAAGGGCGTCCATGTGGTCACGGTCAACGACTACCTCTCCAAGCGAGACTCCGAGTGGATGGGCCCGCTCTACATGTTCCACGGATTGAGCGTCGACTGCATCGACAAGCATCAGCCGAACTCCGAGGGACGCAAGAAGGCATACCTCTCGAGCATCACCTTCGGTACCAACAATGAATTCGGCTTCGACTACCTGCGCGACAACATGGCCATCAACAAGGATGAGCTCGTGCAGCGCAAGCATCATTTCGCAATCGTCGACGAGGTCGACTCAGTGCTCATCGACGACGCGCGTACCCCTCTGATCATCTCCGGTCCCGTACAGCGCAGCGGCGACCAGACCTTCATCGACTACAAGCCTTATGTCGAGAAGCTCTACAACGCCCAGCGCCTCTTCGTGAACCAGACACTCAACGAGGCCAAGAAGCTCATCGCGGCGGGCGAGATCGTCGACAAGGGCGAAATCCTCCTCCTGCGCGCCCACAAGGGACTTCCGAAATACGGTCCGCTGATCAAGTACCTCAGCGAGCCGGGCATCAAGCAGATACTCCAGAACGCGGAGAGCAAGGTCATCCGCGCCGCATTCTCCGACCGTGACATCGAGCAGAGAATCGTCACGAACGAGCTCTACTTCGTCATCGACGAGCAGATGCGTTCCGTGGAGCTCACCGACAAGGGCAACGAGATTCTCGCCGAGGCCGTGGGCGATCCGGAATTCTTCCTCATGCCGAAGCTCGGCGACGAGACCGCGCGCATCGAGCACATGGACATCACTCCCGAGGAGAAGCAGCAGAAGAAGGACGAGCTCTACTCCAACTACTCCCTCAAGGCGGAGCGCATGCACACCGTGGACCAGCTGCTCAAGGCTTACGCGATGTTCACCAAGGATGTCGACTATGTCATCATAGACAACAAGATCAAGATCGTCGACGAGGGCACCGGCCGTATCATGGAGGGACGCCGCTGGAGCGACGGCCTGCACCAGGCCGTTGAGGCGAAGGAGAACGTCAAGGTCGAGGCCGCGACGCAGACCTTCGCGACCATCACCCTGCAGAACTACTTCAGGATGTACCACAAGCTGGCCGGCATGACCGGTACCGCCGAGACGGAGGCGAAGGAGTTCTGGGAGATTTACAAGCTCGAGGTGACGACCATCCCCACCAACAAGCCCGTGATCCGCGACGACCAGGCGGACGTGGTCTACAAGACTAAGAAGGAGAAATACAACGCCGTGATCGCCAACATCGTCGAACTGGTGGCCAAGGGCCGTCCGGTCCTTGTCGGTACCACGTCGGTCGAGATATCCGAACTCCTCAGCCGAATGCTCAGGATGCGCGGCATTCCCCACCAGGTGCTCAATGCGAAGCAGCATGCACGCGAGGCCGAGGTGGTCGCTCACGCAGGCGAGCCCGGAACGGTCACCATCGCCACCAACATGGCAGGTCGTGGTACCGACATCAAGCTCACCGAGGCGGTGCGCAAGGCCGGCGGCCTTGCAATCATCGGTACGGAGCGCCATGACAGCCGCCGCGTCGACCGCCAGCTCCGCGGTCGTGCCGGTCGTCAGGGTGACCCGGGTTCCTCGATCTTCTACGTGTCTCTCGAGGACGACCTGATGCGACTCTTCGGCTCCGAGAGGATTTCCTCCGTCGTCGACAGGCTGGGAATGGCCGAGGGCGAGGCCCTTCAGGCAACGATGCTTTCCAATGCCATCGAGAAGGCTCAGAAGAAGGTGGAGGAGAACAACTACGGCACCCGAAAGAGACTCGTGGACTATGACGACGTGATGAACTCCCAGAGGGAGGTCGTCTACACCAAGCGCCGCAGCGCACTGACCGGCGAACGCATCGACGTGGACGTCATCAACATGGTCTCCGACTATTGCGAGATGTTCGTCGACCACAATGACGATGCGACCTACGACACCTTCTGCGAGGAACTGATGAAGACCCTCTCCGTGACGCCGGACTTCGACGAGGCGCAGTACGACAAGATGCGCAAGCCACAGCTTGTCGAGAGCATCCAGAAGTCGGTCAACGAGACGATGCAGCGTCGTTTCGACACCCTCATCGAGCAGTCATGGCCGATCATCAAATACGTATATGACACCAAGAGGATGTTCTACCAGAACATCGCCATCCCCATCTCCGACGGCAAGATGGTCTATCAGGTGCTCGTAGACCTCCGCAAGGCATACGAGAGCAAGGGCAAGGAGATCGTCCGCGCCCTCGAGAAGACCATCACGCTCCGTGTCATCGACAACTACTGGAAGGACCACCTCCGCGACATGGACGACCTCAAGCAGTCGGTCCAGAACGCGGTCTACGAACAGAAGGACCCTGTGCTCGTCTACAAGGGAGAGAGCTTCAACCTCTTCATCGGCGTGCTCGAGGGCATCAGCAAGGATGTGCTTGCATTCCTTCTCCGTTCATACATTTTCCTGCGCCAGGACCAGCAGGCCCAGGATGTGGCTACCGAGGCCCACGAGAAGAAGACCGACATGAGCCGCATGCAGACCAGCCGTCCCGACCTGCTCACCAACAGCTCCGAACAGAAGTCCAACCAGCCTGTCCATGTGGAGAAGAAGGTGGGCCGCAACGACCCTTGCCCTTGCGGAAGCGGCAAGAAGTACAAGAACTGCCACGGCAGGGAGGCATAGACAAACAAAGACAATCACCAATAAAGCAATAGACATGAAATACGATATCATTGTAATCGGATCGGGTCCCGGCGGATATGTCGCTGCCATTCGTGCGGCGCAGCTGGGCTTCAACACCGCAGTAGTCGAGCGCAGCGAACTGGGAGGCATCTGCCTCAACTGGGGCTGCATTCCGACCAAGGCGCTGCTCAAGAGCGCGCAGGCTCTCCACTATGCACGGAACGGGGCCGAGTTCGGCTTCGAGACCGGCGAGGTCACGGCGAGCCTGGAGAAGATCGTGGCGCGCAGCCGCGGCGTCTCCGAGACGATGAACAAGGGCATAGGATACCTCTTCAAGAAGAACAAGGTCACAGTCATCAACGGCTCCGGCCGCCTTTCCGGCCCCCATGCCGTCGAGGTCGAGGATGCCGAAGGCACGAAGACCGTTCATGAGGCTGACCACATCATCCTTGCGACCGGTTCGCGTCCCGCTTCGCTTCCGTTCGCCCCGATCGACGGGGAGAAGATCATCTGCTACCGTCAGGCACTCGTTCCGGACCACCTTCCGGAGAGCATGGCTGTCATCGGCAGCGGCGCCATCGGCAGCGAGTTTGCATTCTTCTACCGCTCTCTCGGCGTTGACGTGACTCTCATCGAGTTCATGGACCGCATCCTTCCGATCGAGGACGACGACGTGTGCGCACAGGTCAGCCGTTCGTTCCGCAAGATGGGAATGAAGGTCATGGTCTCCTCCGGCGTCAAGAGCGTCGACACCTCCGGCAAGCTCTGCCACCTCGTGGTGGGTACGAAGAAGGGCGACGTCGAGCTCGATGCGGAGGTCGTCCTCTCGGCAGTGGGAGTACGCCCCAACACCGAAGGCCTCGGTCTCGAGGAACTCGGCGTGGAGATGAACCGCGGAAAGGTCGTCGTCGACTCCTGCTACAGGACTTCGGTCGAGGGCGTCTATGCGATCGGGGACATCATCCCGACCCAGGCCCTTGCACACGTGGCTTCCGCCGAGGCGGAATTCTGCGTGGAGTCGATCGCCGGACTCTCTCCGAAGCCGGTTGACTACGGCAACATCCCGGGATGCACCTACATCTCTCCCGAGGTCGCCTCGGTCGGCATGACCGAACGTGCGGCGAAGGAGAAGGGAATCGAATACAAGGTCGGCAAGTTCCCGTTCACCGCATCGGGCAAGGCTACCGCGGCCGGCGAGCGCGACGGTTTCGTCAAGCTTGTCATCGATGCCACCACCGACGAAGTCCTCGGCGTCCACCTCGTGGGTGCGAACGTGTCCGAGATGATCGGCGGCATGGTCGTGGCCCGCAACCTCAAGGTGAAGGCTTCGGACCTGATCTCCTCCGTGTTCCCTCATCCTACGATGAGCGAGGCCATCATGGAGGCGGCCGCAGCGGCCCACTCAGAGTGCGTGCACATCTAACAAAACTTTACACATATGAGCGAAGAGAAAATCAAGGTGAACGAAATCACGAGGATACCGTACGGCGCCACCATACGCTGCACGGTGCTCACGTCGGCCACTGACATCCGGATCGACGGCGATTTCGAAGGACGCATCAAGTCCGAAGGCAAGGTCGTGATAGGGGAGACGGCCGTGATCAAGGGCGACATCATCTGTCGCAATGCAGACATATGGGGCCGCATTGACGGCGACGTGGTCACTTCTGAAATTCTCAACCTCATGTCCACGGCAGTGTTCGAAGGGCAGGTCAACTGCCAGAAGCTGGGCGTGGAGAACGGAGCGCGTTTCAACGGCGTCTGCAGGATTACGGACGCCGATGCATTCGCGAGGCTCATGACGGAGTTCGACCTGAAGACCATGGAGTATTCAGGCAAGACTCCGGCTCGGGTCCCGGAAATCTGATGATGGCCGGCTGCGGCCGGTCTCAGAACGTTTCCTTTATATTATATTGGTTGCGTTCCTGGCTGTTGCGCGAGATGAGCTCGCCGATGAAGCCGGTGAGGAACAGCTGCGCACCCAGTATCACGGCGACGAGCGCCAGATAGAAGAGAGGCTGGTCGGCGACCGGGCGGAACGGCATTCCGTTGCCCTGGGCGACCAGTTTCTTTATTATGAGCCAGATGGTGATGATTATGCCTACCAGGAACGTGAGCGTGCCGAGTCCGCCGAAGAGGTGCATCGGCTTCTTGCCGAATTTCTGGAGGAACCATATCGAGAGCAGGTCGAGGAAGCCGTGGATGAAGCGGTCTATTCCGAACTTGCTCTTTCCGTATTTGCGCGCCTGATGGTGGACAACCTTCTCCCCGATGTTTCCGAATCCGGCCTGCTTGGCCAGATAGGGGATGAAGCGGTGCATCTCGCCGTATACCTCGATGTTCTTGACCACTTCGTTGCGGTATGCCTTGAGGCCGCAGTTCATGTCGTGGAGCTTTATGCCGGTGACCTTGCGCGCGGTCGCGTTGTAGAGCTTCGACGGAATGTTCTTTGTCAGCTTGTTGTCGAAGCGTTTCTGCTTCCATCCCGACACGAGGTCGTAGCCTTCCTCGTTGATCATGCGCATCATCTCGGGAATCTCCTCCGGGTTGTCCTGCAGGTCGGCATCCATCGTCACGACGATGTCGCCCTTGGCTGCGGCAAACCCCTCGTAGAGGGCGGCGGACTTGCCGTAGTTGCGCCTGAAGCATATGCCGTGGATGCGGCTGTGGCTCTGTGAGAGCTCCTTGATGACTTTCCACGAGGAGTCGGTGCTGCCGTCGTTGACCATTATGATTTCGTAATCCCCGACCTTGCCGTCGAGTGACCTTTCGATCCAGTCGACGAGTTCGCCGAGTGATTCTTCCTCGTTGTAGAGAGATATGACAATAGAGAGTTCCATGGTTCTAGATGATGTCGTCGTCGTCTTCGTTTGATTCGTTGCCGTCGCCTTCCGGGCAGTCGGCGAAAATGTCACGGTTGCGGTTGAGGCTGGCGTTGATTATCGCGCTCGCGATCACTCCGATGAGGAATGCCCAGAGCAGGGTGGCCAGGCTGCCGACCCTGGCGTATGTGTCGATGTCGGAGAAGACGTCCATTACCTGGTTGTAGGTGCCGGCGTATTCGGAGGGCAGTTCTCCAAACTTGGACGCGACCTGGTCGAGCGCTTCCGTGACCTTGTCGGGGAAGAGGAAGCGGCTGAGCACGAACGACCACACGGCGCAGACTACCGACGAGAAGGTGCATGTGGCCACGCCGTAGGAGAACGGATTGCCGGAGTTCTCCTCAAGCATGTAGCGTCTCATGAAGAACCAGAGCAGCCAGATCGAGCCCACGGTCTTGATGAGCCAGAAGATGGTCGAAAGGAAGGAGATGTTCAGGAGGATGTTCAGCGTGGATATGACCACCGTGATGAGCGACAGCATCAAGCCGTCCCTTGCGGCGTTGCTCCAGAAGGCGTTGCCCGTGTTCTGTCCGTTGTTTTCCATGTCTTTGAAAGATGGTTCCGTTTGAGCGTTATGTTCTGCAAAGTTATTAAAAATTATTTACCTTTGCAGTTTACAACTGATAAACTGCCGCTTGTAAGGCAGGTAAAACAACAATACCATGATAAAAATTACATTTCCTGACGGCAACGTCAAAGAGTACGAGCAGGGCATTACCGCCTACCAGATCGCTGAAGGCATCAGCCCAAGGCTCGCTGCCGATGTTTTGTGCGCATCGGTCAATGACAAGATTTACGACCTCGACAGGCCAATCCTCGAGGACAGTTCGGTAAAACTCCACAAGTGGGAAGACAAGGAGGCGAAATACACCTTCTGGCACTCTTCGAGCCACCTCATGGCAGAGGCTCTCGAAAGCCTCTATCCCGGTGTCAAGTTCGGCATCGGCCCGGCCATCGAGAACGGTTTCTACTACGACGTGGACCTCGGCGACAGGCAGCTTGCCGAATCCGACCTGGCGGCCATCGAGAAGAAGATGATGGATCTTGCCCGTACAAAGGAGAAATTCACCCGCATCGACGTCAGCAAGGACGAGGCCATGGCGAAATATACCGCCAAGGGTGACCAGTACAAGTGCGAACTCATCGAAGGCCTCGAGGACGGATCGATCACTTTCTATACCAACGGCGCATTCACGGACCTCTGCCGCGGACCTCACCTCCGCGACACTTCCGTCATCAAGGCGGTCAAGCTCACCTCGATCGCAGGCGCATACTGGAGAGGTGACGAACACAACAAGATGCTCACCCGCATCTACGGCATCACCTTCCCGAAGAAGTCTCTCCTCGACGAGTATCTCGTGATGCTCGAGGAGGCGAAGAAGCGCGACCACCGCAAGATCGGCAAGGAGATGGAACTCTTCGCGTTCTCAGCAAAGGTCGGCCAGGGCCTTCCTCTCTGGCTCCCGAAGGGCGCCGAGCTCCGTCAGAGGCTCGAACTCTTCCTCCGCAAGGTGCAGCAGTCATACGGCTACCTGCCGGTGATCACTCCGCACATCGGCCAGAAGGAACTCTATGTCACTTCGGGCCACTGGGCTAAATACGGCAAGGACAGCTTCCGCCCGATCACCACTCCGCAGGAGGGCGAGGAATACCTCCTCAAGCCGATGAACTGCCCTCACCACTGCGAGATCTACAAGACCAAGCCCCGCTCCTACAAGGACCTTCCTCTCCGCTTCGCCGAATTCGGCACCGTATACCGCTACGAGCAGAGCGGCGAGCTCCACGGCCTGACCCGCGTCCGCAGCTTCACCCAGGACGACGCACACCTCTTCTGCCGTCCCGACCAGATCAAGGAGGAGTTCTGCAAGGTCATCGACATCGTGCTCTACATCTTCAAGACCCTCAAGTTCGACAAGTTCACCGCACAGATATCCCTCCGTCACCAGACCGACCACAGCAAGTACATCGGCAGCGAGGAGAACTGGGCAAAGGCTGAGGCCGCCATCGTCGAGGCCGCTGCCGAGAAGGGCCTTCCCACCGTCGTCGAGTATGACGAGGCCGCATTCTACGGCCCGAAGCTCGACTTCATGGTGAAGGACGCGCTCGGACGCTCATGGCAGCTGGGTACCATCCAGGTCGACTACAACCTTCCCGAAAGGTTCGAACTCGAGTATGTGGGCGCCGATGACAAGAGGTATCGTCCGGTCATGATCCACCGCGCACCATTCGGTTCGATGGAGAGATTCGTCGCCGTACTTCTCGAGCATACGGCAGGAAAACTCCCTCTCTGGCTCGCTCCGGAGCAGGCTACCATACTGCCTATCAGTGAAAAATACAACGATTTTGCAAAAAAAGTTTGCGAATTACTTAATAATTACGAAATTCGCGCTTCTGTTGATGATCGTAACGAGACCATCGGCAAGAAGATACGTGAGAACGAACTCAAGAGGATGCCTTACCTTCTCATAGTTGGAGAGAAGGAGCAGGCAGCCGATTCCGTGTCGGTACGCAAGCAGGGCGGCCAGGATATGGGCCAGATGAAGGTCGAAGACTTTGCAAGGTACCTCAAGGACGAGATTGGCAAGGAACTTGAGTAGGACTGACGAACTTTGAATTGTTGAACCTATATATATACCTTTGACAACTTTTTAATTTTAGGAGGAACTTACCATAGCAAACGCTAATTACAGGCCGCCGAAACCGAAACCGGCCAACGTCCCGAGACAACCCGACCAGCGCCTGCCGCAGAACAGGGCAAAAGAAGAGGGCCTCAGGATCAACAGTGAAATCACTGCACCCCGCGTGAGGGTCGTTGGAGACAACGTCCCGCAGCAGGGCATTTATCCAATCGCCGAAGCCTTGCGCATGGCTGAGGCGCTTGAGCTTGACCTCGTCGAAATTTCGGCGACGGCAGATCCTCCTGTCTGCAAGATCATAGACTACCAGAAATACGTCTATCAGCAGAAAAAGAAAGCCAAGGAACAGAAGGCCAATGCTTCCAAGGTGGTGATCAAAGAGATTCGTTTCGGGCCCCAGACCGACGAGCACGACTTCCAGTTCAAGCTCAACCACGCGAAGAGCTTCCTCCAGGAAGGTTCGAAGGTCAAGGCTTACGTCTTCTTCCGCGGCCGCTCCATCCTGTTCTCCGAGCAGGGCGAGAAGCTGCTCCTCAGGTTCGCGGTCGAACTCGAGGAATACGGAAAGGCCGAGCAGATGCCGAAGCTCGAAGGCAAGAGAATGATCATGATGATCGCCCCCAACAAGAAGAAATAACCAATTTACTCAATACTTTTAATTTATTTTACTATGCCAAAATTGAAGACCAATTCCGGTTCAAAGAAGCGCTTCACGCTCACCGGCACTGGAAAGGTGAAAAGAAAACACGCCTACAAGAGTCACATTCTGACCAAGAAGACCAAAAAGCAGAAGAGAAACCTTACTCATGTCGCGATGATCGAGAAGGTGGACGAAAAGAGAGTAAAAGCTTTGCTGGTAAAGTAATCAATTAATGTTTAACCCGGACGATCAGCCGAAAAGTTCCTGATGGATTCAGGACGCTGACATCCAAAATCAATCACAATTATGCCAAGATCGGTAAACTCAGTTGCTTCAAAAGCACGCCGCAAGAAAATTTTAAAGGAGACCCGCGGTAACTTCCTTTCCAGGAAGAACGTCTGGACCGTAGCCAAGAACACTTACGAAAAAGGTCTGACCTACGCATACCGCGACCGCAAGGCAAAGAAGCGCAACTTCCGCGCTCTTTGGATCACCCGCATCAACGCTGCAGCACGCCAGCACGGTATGAATTACTCTCAGTTCATGGGCAAACTCGCCAAGCAGAACGTGGGACTCAACCGCAAGGTGCTCGCTGACCTCGCCATGAACAACCCTCAGGCATTCGAGGCTATCATCAATTCTGTCAAGGAATAGCACAAGTCTTGAACATCAAGGGATTATATAGGAACAAATGGGTACGGTTCAGCTTCTGGGCCGTACTTTATACTCTTTGGGTGATATGGGTAGGAAACTACTGGTGGCTCTTCGGGCTGGTGGTGGTTTTCGACCTGTGCATCACAAAGAAGGTCAAGTGGGCCTTCTGGAAGAAGAACTACAAGGAGGGTGAGAAGCACAATGCCGCGCTGGACTGGCTCGACGCCATCATCTTCGCGGTGATCGTGGTCACCTTCATCAACATCTTCTGGTTCCAGGCCTTCAAGATTCCTTCCTCCTCCATGGAGAGTTCCCTGATGACTGGAGACTATCTCTTTGTAAGCAAGGTGGCATACGGCCCCAAACTGCCGCAGACGCCCATCTCCATGCCGTTCGTCCACAATACCTTCCCCATCTCCAAGAAGGAGAGCTACTCGAAGGCCCTGCAGTACGACTACAGGCGCATCAAGGGTCTGGGAAAGGTCGAGCGTGACGACTATGTGGTCTTCTCGTTCCCGAACGGGGACACGGTGCTGACAAAGGCGCCGGCCGAGGATTACCACATGCACGTCCGCATGAGCGGCAGGGATTACGCGATCAGGACTTATGGCCCGATCGTGGTACGTCCGGTCGACAAGAAGGACCATTATGTCAAGAGGTGCGTCGCCGTTGCGGGCGACAGTCTCTCCGTCGTCGACGGCAAGGTTCATGTCAACGGGGAGCCGCAGACGACTTATCCCGGCATGCAGAACACCTACACCGTCGTGACCAACGGCACCAGGATCAATCCGAAGTTCCTCAAGGCGCTCGGACTGAACATATCAGAGCTCTGGTTCAGCGACAACCTCCCAGGCTATCCTGCCATCCCGCTTACGGAGTCGATGCTTGAAAAGATTTCCACCTTCAGCAATGTGGTCAGCGTGACCGCAAATGTAGATGTCTATCCTCCGGATTATCCCGACACCGAGCTGATGCTCTTCCCGTATGTCCATACGGGCTGGACGAGGGACAATTACGGTCCTCTGTGGATCCCTGCGAAGGGTGCGACCATAGAGCTCTCGGAGATGAACCTTGCGCTGTACGGCAGGGCAATCGAAGCTTATGAAGGCAACACCCTCGCCGTTGACGGCGACGGCAATGTCCTTCTGAACGGCGAGCCCGCCACGCAGTACACCTTCAAGATGGACTACTACTTCATGATGGGGGACAACCGTCACAATTCGCTTGATTCCCGCTACTGGGGCTTCGTTCCCGAAGACCACATAGTGGGCAAGCCTTCAGTGATATGGATGTCCACGGACCCCGACAGGAGGTTCCCTGCCAACATTCGCTGGAAAAGGTTGCTAAAGTTTGTGTAAAAATTTGGTTTTTAAATAAAAAATCAAGATATTTGCAGCCCATTTTGAAAATAATATAAAATAGATATAATCATGGCAAGAGTTTGTCAAGTTACAGGTAAGACCAGGATGGTAGGAAACAACGTTTCCCACTCCAAGAGACGCGTTAAACGCGAGTTCGCTCCAAACCTGAAGACCAAGAGGTTCTGGTCTGAGGAAGAGCAGAGATTCATCACCCTCAAGGTTTCTTGCAGAGGTATGAGAGAGATTTACAGAAATGGCCTCGCTGAGACCATCAAGAAGTCACAGGAAAAAGGTTTGATCAAAGTCGTTTAATTTCACGGTTATGGCAAAGAAGAGCAAAGGCAACCGCGTACAGGTTATTTTGGAGTGCACCGAGCAGAGAGAAAGCGGTGTACCGGGAATGTCCAGATACATTACCACCAAGAACAAGAAGAACACCCCTGAGAGGATGGAGCTCAAGAAGTACAACCCTTACCTCAAGAAGGTCACTGTCCACAGGGAAATCAAATAACACTTAACAATTATTTATCATGGCAAAGAAAGCAGTCGCAACATTCGGTGGTGACAGACAGAACACCAAGAACGTGGTTAAGTGCATCCGTATGGTCAAATCAGAGCGCACCGGAGCTTACATGTTCCAGGAGCACCTGGTTCCTACTGAGGAAGTCAAGGATTTTTTCGCACAGAAATAATCTGACACAATAGATTTCGGGAGGCCGACTGAGAAGTCGGCCTCTTTTTTTATATGGTAGCGTGGCGCTCCGTCGTAGTTCATTGGGAATCTTTTACTATCTTTGCAAGATTAATACATACTATCAGAAGCAATGAAAAACAATGGTTTGACACTCGGAGTCCTCGGAGGCATGGGCCCGGCCGCAACGGCTGAGTTCCAGAGGCTTCTCGCAGTCAAGGCCCCGGCTGACGTGGATCAGGAGCATCCCCGCATGATTGTTTATTCCAATACCATTACCCCGGACAGAACCACCTTCCTTCTCGGCAAGGGTCCCGACCCGACACAGTACCTGCTCGACGGTCTCAAGACTCTCATCGGTTGGGGTGCCGACAAGCTTGCAGTCACCTGCAACACGGCGCACTACTTCATCGACCAGTTCCCCGAGGAGATCCGCGCAAGGGTCATCCACATCATCGACGAGACGATCCGCACCTGCCAGGAGCGCAGCCCCAAGGGCGCATGGCTCACCGCAACCCTCGGCACCATGAACACCGGCATCTACCAGCGTCATGCAGCCGACTGCGGATACCGCTTCCTCATCCCCGACGAGCCGATGAGGGTGGAGATCCATGACATCACCGACATGGTCAAGGCGGGCAAGATCGCCGAGGCCGGCGTGCGCTACAAGGCGGCTATCGAGAAGCTCTGGGAAATCGAGAAGCTTCCCGTCGTGGGCGCCTGCACGGAGCTCCCGGTTGCATACCAGGCTACCGGACTTCCCGAGGAATTCGGCATCTCATCGCTCGAGGCTTTGGCCGACGGCTGCCTGAGAGAGCTTTACAAACCCCTGAAATAACACTTATCACATCCCATATGGCATTTTTCGGAATTTTCGGCAAGAAGTCGCCTGACGGCGGCAACGACCAGCAGGAGAGGCAGAAGGACGAGAATCTGGATGCGGGTCTGCAGAAGACCAAGCGTTCGATCTTCGACAAGCTTGCCCATGCGGTGGCCGGCAAGGCCGTGGTCGACGACGAGGTGCTCGACTCGATCGAGGAGGCTCTCATAACCTCCGACGTTGGCGTCGAGACCACGCAGAGCATCATCGAGAGACTCGAGGAGCGCGTCGCGCGCGACAAGTATCTCAACACCGAGGAGCTCAACTCCATCCTCTGCGAAGAGATCGTGTCCCTGCTCGAGTCGTCGGGCAACAATGACGTCGAGCCTTTCGACTTTTCGAAGAAGCCTTATGTGATGATGGTCGTAGGCGTCAACGGCGTCGGCAAGACGACCACCATCGGCAAGCTCGCCGCTCAGCTCAACGCGGCCGGCAAGAAGGTGGTGCTCGGCGCGGCCGACACTTTCCGCGCGGCGGCGGTCGACCAGCTGGTCATCTGGGCCGAAAGGGCGGGAGTGGACATCGTCAGGCAGGAGATGGGTTCCGACCCGGCTTCCGTGGCGTATGACACCGTGCGCAGCGCAGTGGCGAAGGATGCGGACGTGGTGATCATCGACACCGCTGGCCGTCTGCACAACAAGATCAACCTGATGAACGAACTTACCAAGATTCGCAATGTCATGCGCAAGGTCGTTCCCGACGCGCCGCACGAGGTGCTGCTCGTCATCGACGGCTCCACCGGACAGAACGGCTTCATCCAGGCGCGCGAGTTCACCAAGGCGACGGACGTCACCGCAATGGCCGTCACCAAGCTCGACGGCTCGGCCAAGGGCGGAGTGGTGATCGGCATCAGCGACCAGTTCAAGATCCCTGTCAAGTTCATCGGGGTGGGCGAGAAGATCGAGGACCTCAAGTACTTCGACAAGAAGGAATTCGTAGAATCACTCTTCAAATAGAAACAAACAAGACTTATAATATACTCGTATGGTAGTTTCCTACAATTGGTTGAAAGAATACCTCAAGTTCGACCTCTCTCCGGAGAGGATTTCCGAGATCCTGACCGACACCGGTCTGGAGGTGGAGCATGTTGAACAGACTGAACAGATTCCGGGCGGCCTTGCCGGCGTCATCGTGGCGCAGGTCGTCGAGTGCGTCGAGCACCCCGACTCGGACCATCTGCACATAACCAAACTCAACACGGGTGAAGCCGACCTGCTTCAGGTGGTCTGCGGAGCTCCGAACGTGGCTGCCGGCCAGAAGGTGCTGCTCGCCACCGTCGGAACGAAGCTTCCGACCGACGACGGCAGCGAATTCAAGATCAAGAAGTCGAAGATCCGCGGCGTCGAGAGCTTCGGCATGATCTGCGCCGAGGATGAGCTCGGCATCGGAAATGACCATGCGGGCATCATGGTGCTCGATCCGGAAGCCGTTCCCGGCACCCCTGCCAAGGAATATCTCCACCTGAAGACCGACACCATCTATGAGATCGGCCTTACGCCGAACCGCGTGGACGGTGCTTCTCATATCGGTTGCGCAAGGGACATCTATGCATACTGCAAGGCAAACGGCATTCCTTGCGAATACACCCTGCCTGACGTGAGCGCGTTCCGTGAGGGCGAGGGCGAGTCGATACCGGTGACCGTCGAGGCTCCCGACCTGGCTCCCCGCTACATCGGCATCACCATCAAGGACGTCAAGGTGGGTCCTTCTCCCGACTGGCTCAAGGAGAGGCTGATGTCCATCGGACAGCGCCCGATAAACAACGTGGTCGACATCACCAACTTCGTCCTCAACGAGATGGGTCACCCCCTGCATGCGTTCGACGCCGCGGCCATCGAAGGCCGCGAGGTGGTCGTCCGCCGCAGCGTCGAGGGCTGCAAGTTCACCACTCTCGACGGTGTGGAGCGCACCTTGAGCGGGAATGACCTGGTCATCTGCAACAAGCGCGATCCCATGTGCATCGCCGGCGTCTTCGGCGGCGAGAAGTCAGGCGTGACCGAGAGCACCACCGAGGTCTTCCTCGAGGCTGCATACTTCAATCCCGTCTCCATCCGCAAGACTTCCAAGAGGCATACCCTCAAGACCGACGCCTCGTTCCGCTATGAGCGCGGCATCGATCCCCTGGCAACGATGACGGCGGCACGCCGCGCGGCTCTCCTGATCCAGGAGATCGCGGGAGGCAAGATCGTCGGAAAGGTCCGCGAGGTCTGCGAGAAGCCCTTCGAGAAGGTGATGGTCGACATCAGCTACTCCAGGATGGAGTCCCTCATAGGCAAGCACATCGGCACCGAGACCATCAACAACATCCTCACTTCGATGGATTTCGACATCATCCGCCAGGACGAGGTCAGCGCCACCGTGAAGGTCCCTTCATACCGCGTCGACGTCACCCGCGAGTGCGACATCGTCGAGGAGGTGCTCCGCATCTACGGCTACAACAACATCGAGTTGCCTGTCAGCATGAAGGCTTCGATCAATCCTTCGCAGCATCCCGATCCCGAGGTGGTCCGCTCCGCCGTTTCCAATTTCCTTGCGGGCAGGGGATTCTATGAGATGATGAACAACTCCCTCACCAAGGGGGACTACTATACCGGCCTGAAGAGCTTCCCCGCAGAGAACTGCGTGAAGATCGTCAACCCGCTCAGCTCCGACCTGAACGTGATGCGCCAGACATTGCTGCTCAACGCCCTCGAGGTGATCGCCTTCAATCTCAACCATCAGGCGAACGACCTCAAGCTCTTCGAGGTGGGCAACTGCTACGCATATGTCCCGAAGGAGGGCGACGAGAATCCAGTGGCGAACCTCAAGTCCTACAAGGAGGAGATGAGGCTCTGCTTCGCAATCACCGGCCCCGGCAACAAGAGCTGGAGGAACGAGATCGGAGCGGGCAACTATTTCGCGCTCAAGGGATATCTCGAGCTCCTTCTCAAGCGCTTCGCGGCCAACATCTACGACCTTGAGGCCGACGCTGCTCCGTCCGACCTCTTCAGCGAGGGGCTCGAGTACAAGCTCCAGGGCAAGCGCCTCGCCATCGCTGGCACCGTCAACGCCTCGCTGGCAAGGAAGTTCGGCATCAAGCAGCCCGTCTTCGCCGCCGAGGTCAACTGGCCCGTCTTCTTCGAGCTTGTCAAGCGCGACAAGGTCAAGTACAAGGAGATGCCGAAGTATCCGGAAGTCCGTCGCGACCTGGCCCTCGTCATCGACGAGAAGACCACCTATGCGGAAATCCGCAAGTGCGCATTCCAGACCGAGAGGAACCTGCTCAAGCAGGTCGCGCTCTTCGACGTATATCGCGGCGCGAAACTTCCTGCCGGCAAGAAGCAATATGCGGTCAGCTTCACTCTCCAGAACCTCGAGCAGACTCTCACCGACGAGGCTGTCGAGCGCACCATGGCAAAGCTGCTCAAGGCATTCGAGACGAAGTTCGGAGCAACGCTCAGATAGACGCCTCCATTCCATGAAGAGGATCATTTCCATTGCACTGCTGCTCTCCTTTGCCTGCACGATGATGCAGGCGCAGGATGCGCGCGCGCTGATAGGGGAGGATCCTCTTCGCGCAGCCAACATACACCACCGCTACGAGCCGCCGCAGAGCGTGTACGACACTCCTGCTCCGGCGGGCTGGGAGCCCTTCTACATCAGCCATTACGGCCGCCACGGCAGCCGCTACATGACTTCGATGACGCCGGTCGTCAGAGTTTCGCGCCTCCTGGACACTCTCTCTGCCTGCGGCATGCTCACCTTTGAGGGTGAACGCCTGCACCGCGACATCCTTGCCCTCGAGGAGGCTCACTCCGGCATGGCGGGCTACCTCACCCAGAGGGGCGCGCGGGAGCATCAGGGCGTCAGCCAGCGGATGTTCGAGCGCTACCCGCAGGTCTTCGGCCAGCCGTCCCGCACGAAGGTGATGGCTGCCTCGAGCATCTTCCCGCGCTGCATCCAGAGCATGTCGAACTTTGCGCTGCAGCTCAAGGGCAACGCGCCGCAGCTCGACATCAGCCTCCTTACCGGCCAGCGCTACATGGACTACATCCTGCGCGAGCCGACGGAGCCGCGCGCTGCCTCGCACAAGGCGGTGCCCGATTCCGTGCTCCACGCGGTATTCGACCCGTCGCATGTGATGTCGGCATGGTTCCGCAATCCTGCGGCAGTCGAGGAATCCGGATTGCTCGGCAGCTATGACGCGGCGCAGTTCGCATACAACGTCTACTATGCCGGAGGAATAGTGCAGTGCCTCGACGAGGACCTGCCGTCGGTCTACGACTATTTCACCTCCGACGAGCTATACCGCCTCTGGCTTGCGGACAACGTGTCGGAATACGATGCCTACTGCATCTCGATCGAGAATGCCGGCAGGATGAAGATCACCGGCAGGACCATTCTCAAGGACATCGTCGAGAAGGCGGACGAGGCGGTTGCCGGCAATGACCGCGCGGCGGACCTGCGCTTCGGACACGACTCCGGCCTGCTGCCGCTCATCTGCGTGATGGGGCTCGAGGGAAACAGCGAGACGCTCGGCATGACCGAGGCTTCGGCGCACGGCTGGTACTGCTTCGAGCAGATGCCGATGTGCTCGAGCGTGCAGATGGTATTCTACCGCAACCCGCGCAGCGACACGGTGCTCGTGAAGATCCTCCGCAACGAGCGCGAGACTTCCATTCCTGCACTCAAGCCGTTCAGCGGTCCCTATTACAAGTGGGATGAACTCAGGCGGCATCTCGTCGAGAAATGCGCCGAAGCCGGCATCGACTGAGCCGGGAATCCGCGCCGGTCGCCTTCAGTGAAATTTCGTGGCGGCTTCTGAAAAAAGAGGGGATTTTCCCCTCTTTTTTTATTAACTTTGAAAGTTATGAAAAGATTGTTTGCCATGCTCTCCCTGATGGCCGCTGTCCTTGTCGCCACAGGATGCCCGGATACGCCGGACAAGCCGGACGAACCGGAGATACACGCCATCGAGGTCGACTTCGCCAAGGGGGCCGACGTCAGCTGGTTGACGCAGATGGAGAAGGAGGGATGCCAGTTCCAGGACGCTGCCGGCACGCGCACCGAGTGCATGGCCCTTCTCAAGAGCTTGGGCATGAATGCCATCCGTCTCAGGGTATGGGTCAATCCGGAAGGCGGCTGGTGCGGCAGGGAGGATTTCCTCGCCAAGGCGCGCCGGGCAAATGACCTCGGCATGGCGCTGATGGTCGACTTCCACTACAGCGACTGGTGGGCCGATCCCGGCAAGCAGAACAAGCCTGCGGCATGGTCCGCGCTCCCCTTCGAGGAGCTGAAGAAGGCACTTGCCGACCATACCTACAACACTCTCGTCGCCCTTGAGAAGGAGGGCATCGCTCCCCAGTGGATCCAGATAGGCAACGAGACGACGAACGGCATGCTCTGGCCCGACGGCTCCAACAGCTCGTCGTTCGACAAGTATGTCCAGCTCAACAATGCAGGCTACGATGCTGCGCGGAGGGTTTTCCCCAAGGCAAGGATCCTTATCCACGTTGACAACGGATATGACAAGGCCCGCTTCAAGTGGTTCTTTGACGCCGTGACCCGGTGCGGCGGAAAGTACGACATGGTGGGCATGTCCCTCTATCCCGACAAGGGCAACTGGCAGAGCATGGTCGACAAGACCGTCGCGAACATTGAACATGTCCATTCAGCATACGGCAAGGAGTGCATCATATGCGAGGTGGGAATGAGTTGGGATGAGCCCGACGCCTGCTTCAGCTTCATCTCCGAGCTGATCACCAAGTCCAAGGCCACCGGCAAGTGCCGTGGCGTCCTCTATTGGGAGCCTGAGGGATATGTGGCCTGGAGCCACTACACCAAGGCGGCGTTTGACAACGACGGCAAGCCCACAAGGGCTCTCGATGCTTTCAAGAACTGACGATATGAACCGAAAATCCCTTCCCCTATATATCCTTTCGGCAATATGCCTGGCTCTCGTGGTCCTGTTCTTCCTCTACCGCGATCCCTCCCCGCGCAGCGAGACTCTTCTCCGCGACGGGTGGAAATTCATGAAGGGCGACGTGAAGGGGGCTTCGGAAGCCCTTTTCGACGACTCTTCGTGGGAGTCGGTCACGGTGCCCCATGACTGGGCCATCACCGGACCGTTCGATCGCCGGAACGACCTCCAGAGGGTTGCGGTGTCACAGAACTTCGAGTCCGAGGCGACGCTCAAGACTGGCCGCACGGGCGGTCTGCCCTATGTGGGCGTCGGCTGGTACAGGACTGTCTTCGAGGCTGACACCTCGCACGGCGTCACCCTGCTTTTCGACGGTGCGATGAGCCAGCCGCAGGTCTATGTCAACGGCATCAGGGTGGCCGAGTGGAAGCTTGGCTACAACTCGTTCTTCGCCGATCTCGCCGGCTGCCTGAAGGATGGGGAGAATGTCCTTGCGGTGCGCCTGGAGAATCTTCCGCAGTCGTCGCGCTGGTATCCCGGCGCGGGGCTCTTCCGCAATGTCCATCTCATACAGACGGAGAAGGTGCACATCCCGGTTTGGGGAGTGTGCGTCACCACCCCGCAGATCACAAGGGACAAGGCCGAGGTAAAGGTCTCCATTGCCGTCGAGAATGCCGACCGCGCCCTGCGCGTGTGCACGGTGATCCGCGACGAGGCGGGCCGCAAGGTGGCTACGGCCGAGCAGCGTACGCACGCGGCGGTTGATACCGTAGTCTGCCGTCTGCAGGTCGATGCCCCGCAGCTCTGGTCGCCCGAGCATCCTCACCTCTACACCGCGCATACGGAGATATATTCGGGCGGCAGCCTGGTGGACAAGCAGGTGACCCGCTTCGGCATCCGTTCCGTGAGGGTGGTGCCCGACAAGGGCTTCTTGCTCAACGGGGAGGTGCGCAAGTTCCGCGGCGTGTGCAACCATCACGACCTCGGCCCGCTTGGCGCGGCTGTCAACAAGTCGGCGCTGCGCCACCAGCTGGAGCTGCTCAAGGAGATGGGCTGCGACGCCATCCGCACGTCGCACAACATGCCTGCTCCCGAGCTCGTGGAGCTCTGCGACGAGATGGGCTTCATGATGATGGTGGAGGCTTTCGACGAATGGGACATGCCCAAGTGTGAAAACGGCTACCATCTCTGGTTCGACGAGTGGGCGGAGAGGGACATGGTCAACATGGTGCGCCACTTCCGCAACAACCCGAGCGTCGTGATGTGGAGCATCGGCAACGAGGTCCCGACACAGTGCAGCAGCGAGGGCTATCGCGTGGCGCAGTTCCTTCAGGACATCTGCCATCGCGAGGACCCGACGCGCCCCGTCACCTGCGGCCTCGACCAGGTGCGCTGCGTGCTTGACAACGGCTTCGCCCGCGTGCTTGACGTCGTCGGCCTCAACTACAGGACCCAACTCTACAAGGAGGCATATGCATTGCTTCCGCACAAGCTTGTGCTCGGTTCCGAGACCGCATCCACGGTCAGCTCGCGAGGCATCTACAAGTTCCCTCTCGAGGTTCGCGACGGAGCCACTTACCGTGATCATCAGTCCTCTTCGTACGACGTGGAGTGCTGCTGGTGGTCCAACATACCCGACATCGACTTCGCCCTGGCCGACGACTATCCGTGGACCATGGGACAGTTCGTCTGGACCGGATTCGACTATCTCGGCGAGCCTACGCCATACGATACGAACGCATGGCCGAGCCACAGCTCTCTCTTCGGCATCATCGACCTCGCATCGCTGCCGAAGGACAGGTACTATCTCTATCGTTCGATATGGAACGACGAGGAGGCCACACTGCATGTGCTTCCGCACTGGACCTGGCCGGAGCGCAAGGGCAGGAACGTCCCGGTCATGTGCTATACCAGCTATCCTGCTGCGGAACTCTTCGTGAACGGCGTCTCGCAGGGAATCCATAGCCGTGACACGTCGCTTCTCGGCCGCTACCGCATCATCTGGCCGGATGTCACCTATGAGCCGGGAACGATCGAGGTGGTGGCATATGACGCCGCCGGCGTCGAGATGGACCGCACGAGCGTCTCCACCGCCGGCAAGCCTCACCACCTGGCGCTCAGTACGTCACGCAGCAAGCTCTCCGCAGACGGGGAGGACGTTGCCTATGTCACCGTGCGCGTCGAGGACGAGGAGGGGAACCTCTGCCCTTGGGCTGACAATCTCGTCGAGTTCGAGGTGACCGGCGAGGCCTCATTCCGCGCCGCCGCCAACGGTGACCCCACCTGCACATATGTTTTCCACAAGCCGCAGATGCCGGCTTTCAGCGGATGCCTGACCGCCATCGTGCAGGCCTCCACCCATCGCGGCAAGGCCACGCTTACGGCCAGCAGCGAGGGGCTGGAGAGCGCTTCAATTGAATTATCAATCAAAAAATAGAACAATCATGATCGACATCGAAAATCTGAAGCAGAGCTTCAGCCAGCAGTTCGGCCGCGAGGGTGCAACGGTTTTCTCGGCTCCAGGCCGCATCAACATCATCGGTGAGCATACCGACTACAATGGAGGTTTCGTCCTTCCCGCATCGATTGACAAGGCAATCTCGGTGGCAATCGCGCCGAACGGTACGGATACGGTCAACCTTTGCGCAATCGACGAGGACCACGACACCGTGAGCTTCAAGATCGGCGTGATGCCAGAGGGCAACGGCCGTCAATGGTACAAATATGTCTTCGGCGTCATCGAGGAGATGCGCGAGCGCGGCGCAAAGGTCGGAGGTTTCGATGCAATCTTCGGCGGAGATGTCCCTCTTGGCGCAGGAATGTCCTCTTCGGCGGCTCTCGAGTCATGCTTCGGCACGGCTCTCAATGCCATCTTCAACCTTGGCTTCACGAGGGAGCAGCTTGCGAAGATCGGCCAGATGACCGAGCACCACTATGTGGGCGTGCGCTGCGGCATCATGGACCAGTTCGCTTCCCTGTTCGGACAGAAGGGAAAGGTCGTCCGCCTGGACTGCCGTTCGCTCGAGTATGAGCTCGTGCCCTTCAACCCCAAGGGCTGCCGTCTGGTCCTCATCGACACGATGGTGAAGCATTCGCTCGCTTCCTCTCAATACAACATCCGCCGCGAGCAGTGCGAGACGGGTGTCGCCGTCATCGCGAAGTATCGTCCCGAGGTGGAACTCCTGCGTGATGTCACCATCGAGGAGCTCGATGCCCACAAGGAGGAGATGGATCCGATGGTCTATCGCCGCTGCGCGTTCGTCATCAACGAGAACAAGAGGCTCATGGCTGCCTGCGCCGCAATGGAGAAGGATGACTTCGACGAGGTAGGCCGCCAGATCTATGCGGCCCACGAGGGACTGAGCAAGGAATATGGCGTGAGCTGCGAAGAGCTCGACTTCATAGTCGGCATCGCGCACAACCATCCGGGCGTGCTCGGCGCAAGGATGATGGGCGGCGGCTTCGGCGGCTGCGTCATCTCGCTTGTCAAGGACGAGGCATACGACGCATATGTGGCAGATGTCCGCGCTCAATACAAGCAGAAGTTCGACAAGGATCCGCGCGTCATCGAAGTTGTCATCTCAGACGGGGCAAGACAATGCTAGAGCAGGGGATGAAGACCTTCACGCTGGTCAACCGCAGCGGTGCCAGCGTCGTCCTGAGCAATGTCGGCGCCGGCATCGTGAGCATCGTGGTGCCGGACCGCGACGGCAGGATGGCTGACGTGGCGCTGGGCTATGCTTCCGCCGAAAGCTATTTCTGCGACGGGCCCTGCATGGGCAAGGTGCCCGGACGCTATGCCAACCGCATCGCAGGCGGCAGGTTCTCGCTTGATGGGAAGGAATATCGGCTCGCAATCAACAACGGGCCGAACCATCTGCATGGCGGCCCCGGCAAGGAGTGCTATGCAAGCCGCATCTGGCGCGGCGTCCAGCGCGACAACGAGGTGTTCTTCTCGCTTGAAAGCCCCGACGGCGATGCCGGTTATCCGGGTGCGCTCAAGGCTGAGGCCCATTACATCTGGGATGATGACAACCGCCTCACGCTCCACCTCACCGCAACATGCGACAGCCCTACGGTCGTGAATCTCACCAACCACGCATATTTCAACCTCAAGGGCGAATCCGCGGGCGATGTGACCGACCATGCGCTGCAGCTTTTCGCTTCGCGCTATCTGCCTACCGACGAGACGCTCATCCCTACGGGCGAGCTGGCTCCGGTGGAGGGCACGCCGATGGATTTCACCTCTCCGCAGGTCATCGGCAGGCGACTGCATGCCGATTTTCCCGCTCTCAACTACGGCAAGGGCTATGACAACTGCTGGGTTGTCGACGGCTACGTGCCCGGCGAGGTGAGGAAGGTAGCGGAGCTGTGCGAGCAGACTTCCGGCCGTGTGCTGGAGGTCTTCACGGATGCCCCGGGCATACAGGTCTACACCGGCAACTGGCTCGAGGGGTGTCCCGAGTCGAAGAGCGGTGGCCGCTACCATGACTATGACGGCGTGGCGCTCGAGTGCCAGGCGTTCCCTGATTCACCGAACAAGCCACAGTTCCCCTTCAAGCCGCTTGAGAAGGGTGAGACATACGGCAACACGATAATCTTCGCCTTCCGTCGCTGAGCACTCTGATGGATGCAGAGAGATTCATAGCCCGCAAGATGGGCAGCGGCGGCGAGTCGCTGGGCAAGCTGGGCCGCATAAGCAACAACATCGGCTGGATATCGGTAGCGGTGAGCATCGCCGTGATGATAATCGCCGTTGCCGTCGTGGGCGGTTTCAAGAGGGAGATCAGCCAGAAGGCCACCGGCTTCATGGGCTCGGTGCTCCTCGTTGCTCCCGGACAGGCTCCGACGAACCAGGACTATCCCTTCACCGACTCGCTTTCGTATCGCCCCGTCCTCGATTCCCTCAAGTGGGTGCGCTCGGTTTCGGGCGTCGCCTACCGCTCCGGACTGGTGAAGACCGAGGACAACATCGGCGGCGTCATATTCAAGGGTGTCGATTCCCTCTATGACTTCTCCTTCTTCGAGGATGCCATGGTGGAGGGCTCCATCCCTGATTTTCGCGGCCGTATCGGCAATGAGGTGCTTGTCTCGAAGCGTCTCTCCGACGAGATGGGGTTCAAGGTCGGTGACGACATGACGGCATATTTCATCTCCGACGAGGTCCGCGCCCGCAAGTTCACCGTCTGCGGACTCTTCGACGCGCAGCTTGACGACATCGACAAGACCTTCGTCATCGTGGACCGCCGTCACGTGCAGCGTCTCAACGGCTGGGGCGGCCGCCAGGTCTCCTCAATCGAGATCCATACGGACTACGGCATGGACCTCGACCGTGCGCGCTCCAGGATCGAGGAGATCGAGTTCTCCCAGGCTGACGAATCTGACCCCGGACTCTTCGTCGTTTCCGTCAAGAAGATCTATGCGCACCTCTTCGACTGGCTTGCGCTGCTTGACCTCAATGTGCTGATGATCCTCGCGCTGATGATTGCGGTGGCCGGCTTCAACATGATATCGGCAGTCCTCATAATCCTCTTCGAGAAGATATCCACCATCGGCCTGCTGAAGTCGCTTGGCATGAGCAACCGCGAGGTCGGCAAGGTGTTCCGCATCCGCACCGCCTCCATCGTGGGCAAGGGGCTCCAGTGGGGCAACGTGCTTGCCCTCGGCATCTGCCTCGTGCAGAAATATACAAAGGTGATGAAGCTCGACCCCGAAAACTACTTCGTCAAGTTCGTTCCCATCGAACTCGACTGGCTGGAGATACTCCTGCTCGACGTGATCTCCGCTGCGGTGATCATGCTCATCCTCCGTCTGACCACGATCTTCATTTCCCGCGTCAGTCCCGACAGGACCATGAGGGTGGAGTAGGGCAGTGGCGTCCAAAGGCAGCGCCCCCGGAGAGGCCGTTCATTGCGGCTTGTCTCCGGGGGCGCGGTCTTGCGTGGGTGTCAGCGTCGGATTACACGCCGGCCACTCTCTTCTTGTATTCCTGGATGCATGCGTCGAGGCGCTCGTGTGCGGTGGTGTCGCCCGGGACGTTGTGTGAAGGGTGGATATAGAGCTTCACGCCACGCTCCTCGAGGATTTCGGCAACCGTGCAGATGGTGAGCCATACGCAGGTGACGAATGCCATGGTGCTGAGGGGACCGATCTTGTCGAATTCCTTCGCCATCTTGACGGATGCGTCCTGGATGGGACAGCATGAGTCGACGACGTAGTCTGCAAGCTGGAAGAGGTTCTTGCCGCATGAGTGGCGGGGAACCTTGTTGCCCTGCTCCGCAGCGGAACCGAAGACGATGACCTTCATGCCTTTCTTCTTTGCCTCGAGTGCGACGTCGATGTTGACGGCGTTGATTCCGGTGTGTGAGAAGAGCCAGATGCAGTCCTGGTCGCTGAAGTTCCAGCTGTTCATGATGGTCTTGCCGTAGCCTTCGCATCTTTCGAGGAAGAGGAACTGCTCAATGCCCATTTCACCGACGATGTGGGTGAAGAAGGTGAGGGGGAGTTCGCAGAGCGGGTGGAATCCTACGAATCCGCCGATGCGCGGATACATCTCCTCGATGGGGAGATTTGCGTGGCCGCAGCCGAATGTGTGGACCAGGTGACCGCCCTGGATGCAGTCTGCCATAACTTCAGCAACCTTCTTGATCTGCTCCATCTGTGTTGCCTCGATCTTGTCCATGACGCCGATGGCGTTCTTTTTCCATTCTTTTGCGTAAACTTGTGAAATCATGTCGTTTTGTATTTTAGGATAATTTGTTCGTGTTCTTGGCAGCCTTGAGGGCAACCGGTACAAGGCACATCATGGCGATGATCGCGATGCCCAGAATGCAAGGCAAAGATATATAATTTCCGCCGTTGAAGGCTACGCTCGTGAGCTTTTTGAGGGCGAACTGGCCCACCAGCGCGATGAATACCGCAATGGAGATCGCGGTGCCGGAGAGGCTGCGGAAGATGCCTCCCACATGGTTGAGCACGACGGGGAAGGTGGCTCCCACGCCGAAGCCGAGGAGTGTCATTGCGATGTCGGCACCCACGGGGCCCTTGCTGAAGAAGAGCACTGCCACGCCCACGAGAGCCACGCCCAGATAGACGTAGAAGGTGCCGATGTCCTTGATGGCCTTCAGCGCGGAACCGAGCACGAGTCGTCCTGCGAGCATGCCGATGGTGAACCATGTCATGGCGAGGGTGGCGACGCCGGTGTCGATGCCGTTCTGCTTCGAGAGGTATGTGACGGTGAAGTCGCCGCTCGACCCTTCGAGTCCGCTCTGGAAGAAGAGCACCAGTCCGAAGAGGAGCAGCGCCGGATATCTGAACAGGCTCATCGTCTTGCTGAAGGTGACGTTCTCGGCGGGCTTGGCCTTCGGGAACTGGATGCAGCAGAAGAAGATGATGAAGCAGACCATGGCCGCGCTGACTATGTAGAGCGGATAGCGGTAGTCGGTCATGAAGTAGTTGAGCAACGTCCAGAGCAGCGCTCCGATGCAGTAGAACGCGCCCAGAAGGCTCATTCTCCCGCCTCGCTTGTCGTCATCGTAGATGTCGGAGACAAGCGCGTTTGTCAGGCCGTTGAGCACGCCGCCGCCGATGCCCAGGATGCAGATCGAGACCTGCAGCAGGGCGCCCGAGGTGAAGGACGAGAGTCCGAGCACCCCGGCGAGCGCAAGCAGCGAGCTTGCGATGATGAGTCCCTTGTAGCCGAACCTGTCGACGACGGGGCCGAAGAGGAGCGTGCCTATTATGATGCCGATGGTGAGGGTCGGCGAGATTGATGCGGCATTGATTCCCAGGTCGCCCAGGCGGCCGAGGATGGGGCCGAGAGAGAGCATCGTGACGCCGAAGAATGCCATTCCGGCGCATGCTGCGGCAAATACCGCGGACACGTTGTACGTTTTGTCTGTCATAAGGTCTGAGGATTTGTTTCACGTATTGCGAGGGCTGCGGCGCCGAGAAGGGCTGCTTCTCCCTGGATGGCGGAGGCACAGAAGGTCACGTCCCTCATCGAGATGGGCTGTCCCCACTTGCATGCCTCCTCGTAGATGCGGTCGATGTACTTGACGGCCGGTCCGAAGACTCCTCCGCCGAAGATGACCTTCTCGGGGTTGAAGAGGCTAACCAGGTTCGCCGCTCCCATGCCCCACATCTCGATGGCCTTGTCGAGCACCTGCGTCGCCACGGGGTCCTTGCCGTAGAGGGCGAAGACGTCGTAGCTGGTCTTCGAGCTGTCGTTCCAGAGCCTTGCCGCCTGCAGGCCGATGCCGTTGCCGGAGGCGAATGTCTCGAAGCATCCGCAGCGGTCCCAGTCGTGGTCGTACGGGGGCTGGAGTGCCATCCATCCGGTGGCGCCCACGATGTCGTTGGCCCCGTGTATGATGCGGCCGTCAAGCAGGATGCCCGCACCGATGCCGGTTCCGACGGCAAGGTAGATGGCGTTCTCGCACTCCTTTGCCGCTCCCTTCCACACCTCGCCGAGGATGTAGCAGGTGCGGTCGCTCTCGATGCAGACCTTCAGGGAGTCGATGCCCGCTCCTTCGGTTATCTTCTTCTTGAGCGGATAGTTGTCCCAGCCGGGAATGTTGGGGGCCCATACGGTCTCCCTCTTCGAATAGACGATGCCGGGGATGCAGATTCCCACGGCGTCGATGTGCAAGTCGGGCTGCTTCGCCACAAGCGAGCGGATCACCTCCACGATGAGGTCTCCGGCCGCGTCGGAGCCCGCTCCCTCGAGCAGGCGCGTCTCCTTGACGAGCATCTCGCCGTCGGCGTTGAAGATCGCCGCAGCCACCTTCGTGCCGCCAAGGTCTATTCCTATTACTGCCATATGTGTCAGTTGGTATTGGTTTGCTGTTGGTCGTTGTCCGGGATGGCGTCCCTGTAGGTCTCGTATCTGCCGAAGATGTTGCGTATGTAGGCCATGGTCTGCTTGCCCACGAAGTTCGGCATGTGCTCGAAGGCCTTCGTGACCTCTTCCCAGTCGTTCTTGTCAAGTCCGAGGGATTCGGCCACCTGGCGGCATTCCGAGATGCGCCCGTAGCCGGCGTTGTATGATGCGAGGGCGAACTTGATGACGTTGGTGTCGTCGATATCCTTCTCCTTCCTGAAGTAGCCCAGAAGCTCGGCGAAATAGAGCGTGCCGGCCTTGACGTTCAGTTCCGGGTCGTAGAGGTCGCCGTCGACATACTTGCGTGCGGTGCTCTCCCTGAGCTGCATCAGGCCGCGGGCATCCTTGGACGAGGTGGAGGCGATGTTGAAGTGCGACTCCTCGTAGACCATCGCTGCCACGAGCCTCCAGTCGACGCCGATGAACTTGCTGTATTTCTTGATGATGTCGTCATATGGCGAGAGCACTCCATCTCTGAGGGAACCTGCGCTGTATGGCGCGATCTGCGACGACACGAAATGGCGGTAGACCATCTGGCGGAAGGTGATGTCGGTGCTGAACTCGGTTATGAACTTGTCGATCCAGTATCTGAGGGAGGGGTTCTCCGACGAGACGACCCACTTGTAGCGGTCGCGGATGGGGACGCTGGCCATGGTCTCGCGGCGGTAATACTCCGGTATGCTGTCGTCCACGCTCATCACCAGTATCGTGTAGCCGCCGCTCAGCAGTTCCTTCCAGCACTCCGCCTTTGGTGAGGACTGGATGACCTTCACGGGAATGTCGATGACATCAGAGAACTGTCCCAGGAGCTCGTAGTTGAATCCGATGCCGCGCGAGTTCTTGGAGTAGATCGACTGGTCCATCATGATGACGGCCCTGATGCCGTCCTTCATCTCGGCGGCGCTGACAGTCTCGCGGTGGACGGGCCTGACGTTGGCCCAGATGGCCAGCAGTCCCGCCAATATGAGGACTATGATTATTCGAATTGTTCTGCGGCCGCCTGGTTTCATGTTACTTTGCGTAGAATGGCCAGAAGATGCCGAACTTGAAGCCGCGCTGCGGGCGGATGTATCCGTATGCGGAGAAATAGTCCTGCTCAGGCCAGTTTATGAAGCAGTTGGTGTATTTGACGAAGACGCAGGCCCTCTTCCATTGCATGTTGACGAAGGCGTCGAAATATGGCACGTTGCCTATGAGCTCCTTCTTCTGGTTGTAGAACACTCCCAGGTCGGGGCTGTAGCTCTGCACATAGTATGCGGTGTGGAAGAGCGCGTTGAGGCCGAGCTGCATCTGCATCACGTCCTTGACCAGGTCGAACTGCACGAAGTACTTCAGGTTGAGGGAGAGCTTCGGCAGGGGAAGGATGTCCTCGTCCGATGACATCTGGAAGAGCACGGTGTTGTCGAGGTGGAGGAACCAGAGCCTGATGTCCTTGCTCAGGTATGCCGTCATGACGTTGATCGGCTTGTCTGCCTGCCTTACCACCGAGAGGGTGTCATAGTAGGTCATCTTGTCGACGAGCGCGTATCCGAAGAAGGCCTCGAGGTCCCACTTCGGAATGGTGAGCGTGCCCTGGATGCGGGTGTCGGAGATCTTCGAGAAGTCGCTGTTGTCCCACTGGTGGTGGTTGAAGTTGATCTTCTTCGTGAAGGGGTCAGGCTCCTTGAGCTGGGTGCGGAATTCTCCTGTCAGGTTGATGCCCTTCTCGAACGGGAAGACCGAGAAGCGGACCTTTCCTCCGAGGTCGAAGTCGAACATGTTGTATCCCGTGAGGGTGTACTTGCCGTCGGCTTCCCACTGGAAGTATTTGCGGAAGCTGCCCGACACGCCGGCATAGACATACGTGTTGTGGTAGGTCGACTTCTCGTTGCCGGTGTAGTAGAATGTCGGGTCGAAGGCGTAGTAGGAGAGTATCTGGTATCCGATGCCGGCGTCCAGCTTGGAGACGATCGCGTCCGGGGCGAACGGCTGCAGCCGGATGAACGCCTTGTTCTCGAGCTGCATGAGGGCTATCGAGTCCTGGCTCGCCGTGTTGTTGAGGTAGAACTTGTTGAAATAGAAGTCACGTCCGAAACGGTCGGATTCGGATATCTTGTCGCTGTAGTTCTTGGTGTAGCGCGTGAACTCGGAGCAGTGGCCGATGAATGCCATCGTGCCTTCGCCCACCGCGAGCGAATCCCTGTTCTTGCGCAGGAAGTTCATCGGTATGGCGAGGGACTGGTTGATGAACCAGGTCTTGCGCTGGAGGAGGTTGGAGGCGCTTGCGAGATTGACCTCGATGGCCTTCGCGTCGATGATGGTGTCCCTGATCCAGAACGTCTCCTGCACACCGCCGTTCTCGGTCCTCTTGACCTTCTGGTTGATGAACCCGGCGTTCATAAGGTACTTTTCGCCGATGTAGTTGGCGGCTACCTGGAACGAACGGTCGTCAGTGCCCTCGTTCTTGAGCATGCCCCTCGATCCGTTGCGCAGATAGGAGAGGGTGAAGTTGAACGAAGGGGTGATGTTCTGCGTGGTGAGCAGCTTGAGCTCGCCCTCCTCCATCACCTTGGTCGCGAAGAGAGTGCCCCAGTATGCCAGTTCGGTGTATGGTGTCTTGGCGTTGTACTGCGGAAGCGTCTCCGGCGTGTAGGAGTACATCAGATAGGGCGCGAACTGCGGGAAGACGTCCATCTGCTCGCGGCGGAAGAAGTTGGCGTGCTGCGATGCGCTGCCTATCGTGCCGAGATAGGTCGCGTCGGCGTCGTTCTTGAAGAAGGGATAGTCGTTGAAATGGTAGTTGTATGTGGTGTCTATCTCCTCGAGCTCGATGTTGTTGAACCTCTGGTCGGCCCGCCACATCAGTATGCGCTTGTAATAGAGCGAATCGGGTATGACGAATGTGCTCAGGACGCGCGGGGTGTTCTCCTTGATGCTGTCGCGCGTCTCCTTGGCGATGCGACGGATGGCCTTCTTGATGTCGTGCGTGTCGGGAAGGAAGCGCATCAGCGAATCATAGTGCTGCTGCGAGCAGGTGTCGAGGTCGATCAGCACCTGCGGGTCGAGGTCCCATATGCCCAGCGGCTGGAATATCTGCCTGAGGCTGTCGAGGTAGAGCGAGTCGGCTATGGCAAGCGAGTCCTCGTGCGTCAGCTCGCGCGGGATGTTTTCGGTCGCGATGCTGTCGGAGAGGGGCAGCGAGTCGCCGGCCGCCGTCACGTCCCCGCCCGGTGGCGGAGTCTGCAGCAGCGCGTAGCGGGCGGGAAGCCTGTAGCGCAGCTTGTATCTGCAGCCGCCGTATGCCGAAAGCGGCAGGCAGAGGCAGATTGCGAGGAGAATGGGGATGATATGTCTGAGAGAGGTTCTTGTCATTCTCTGTTCAGTTCGGTTATTCTTTTGCGAACGCCCTGATCTGCTCGTTGAGCCTGTTGATGAGGGATTTCTTCAGGTCGTAGAGCTCGTCCGAAATGTCCACTTTGTAGTAGTGAGGGTTGAGGATACGGGTCTGGGTGTCGTTGAGCGCCGCGAGGTTGCTCCGATAGTAGGCCTGCTTCTCGTATATCGTGCGGTTGTCTTCTTTTATTGTGCCATTGTCGTATGAGAGCACCTGGAGCGGACGGATCTCGTAGGTTCCGGCCTCGAAGGTGGTGTGGAGGTTCTTGTCCGACTCGCTGAAGATGGTAACGGTCTCGCCGTTCTCCAGCGCCTTCGCCTGTGCGTCGCCGCGGAGACAGGTGATGTCGGCCTTGAACTTGCCGTCCTGGATGATGCGGTAGGTGATCTGGAAGCCGGGGTTGATGAGCTTGACCTTGTCTTCCGAGCGCTTGAGCACCGGTTCGCCGCCGATCTCCACCAGCTTGTAGACGTTGCCGAAGCAGGGGTTGTGCTTGCTCGTGGCAATCGCGTCGCCTACGCCGTAGCAGTCGATGCATGCTCCCTGGCGTTCGATGTCGGTGATGATGTATTCGTCGAGAGAGTTGGTCGCGAAGATCTTGCAGTTCTTCATTCCGGCCTCGTCAAGGGCCTTGCGGCACTTCTGCGAGAGGTAGGTGAGGTCGCCGCTGTCGAGGCGGATGCCGTATCCTGCCTTGTAGTTGTCGTCGATGTTGTTGTGGCGGAATGCCTTGATGGCGTTCTTCAGGCCGCACTTGAGGGTGTCGTACGTGTCGATGAGAAGGATGAGGTTCTCTCCCATGTGGGTCTTGATGTAGGAGTCGAATGCCTTGAATTCGCCATCGACGGTGCAGCCGAACGCGGTGGTGTAGCTGTGTGCCATGGTGCCGCTGGACTGGAAGCCGAACTGGACTCCGGTGTCGACGTTGGAGCTGCCGGCGCAGCCTCCGATGATGGCGGCCTTCGCGCCGTATTGCGATGCCCACGGACCGTGAGCCCTGCGGGAACCGAACTCGCTGACCGGCTTCGGATATGCCGCGCGGGTGACGCGCGATGCCTTGGTGGCCACTGCCATCTGGTGGTTCATGATGCAGAGGAGCGGGGTCTCGAGCACCTGCGCCTCGATGACGGGACCGACGACCGTGATGAGCGGCTCCTTCGGGAAGGCGATCTCGCCCTCCTTCATGGCGTAGACCTGGCCGGTGAACTTCATGTGGGCGAGATACTCGCGGAATTCACGGTACTCTTCGCCCGGGAGGAACTGCTCGAAGAAGGTGATGTCCTCGGAGCCGAGTCCCTGGACCATCTTCATCGCTTCGCGGGTGCCGCTGACCACGGCCCAGTTGTTCTTGTCCGGAGCGACCCTGTAGAAGAGGTTGAAAACGGCGATCTTGTCCTTCATTCCGTTCTCGAAGAAGGACTTGCCCATTGTGTACTGATATTTGTCGGAGTTGTATGATATGTTCAGCATGATGATATGGTTGAGTTAACGTTTTGTCGTGTCCTGCATGTCGGGAAGGTCCGTGATCTTGCCGACGTCATGTATTTCGAGTCCGGGCATCACGACGCCGCGGACGACGTGGTCCTTGCACTGTGAAAGGTAGAAGTCCACGATGGGGAAGGCTTCCGGCCACTCCTCCATGATGGAGAGGATCTCCTGCGACATGATGTGTATGCCGGCGAATGCCAGGTGGCGGCATCTTGACGGGTCAATGTCGGGATGGGGGCTGCGAACCTCGCCGGTGGAGATGTTGGTCCATCCGACAAGCTTCATGTCGTCGTCGAAGAGGAAATATCTCGAGGTCTTCCTGTCGCTGACCAGTATGGTCGCGAGGTCGCCGTCGCGGTGCGACGAGCGGAACCATTCGAGGTCGAGGTTGGATATGATGTCGACGTTGTGCACGAGGAAAGGGCCTTCGCCCCTGAGCAGCGGCGTCGCATGGCGGATGCCGCCTCCGGTCTCGCGGAGCATGTCGCGCTCGTCGGAGACTGCGATGTCGATGCCGAAATTCCCCTTCTGCTCGAGGAATTCGTAGATCTGCTCGGCAAAATGGTGGACGTTGACCACCAGATGGTCGAACCCTGCGTCCTTGAGGCGGATGACGAGCTGTTCGAGAAGCGGTACCCCGCCTACGGGGACAAGCGCCTTCGGCATCCTGTCCGTCAAAGGCTTGAGCCTCGTTCCCAGCCCTGCGGCGAATATCATTGCCTTCATCTGCTCCATCTGTCAGAATTCCTGCTCGATTTCGAGTTCGCGGTGGTAGAGGCGCACCTTCACGTTGAATTTCTTGGCTATGTGCTCGGCCAGATGCTGCGCGCAGTAGACGCTGCGGTGCTGGCCGCCTGTGCATCCGAAGGAGAACATCAGGTTGGTGAACTTGCGCTGGATGTATCGCTGCACATGCGCGTCGGCGAGCGGATAGATGTTGTCAAGGAACTTGAACACTCCGCCTTCCTCCTCCATGAACTTTATCACCTCGTTGTCGAGGCCGTTGAAGTGCTTGTAGTGCTCATACTTGCCGGGGTTCTCGAGCGCGCGGCAGTCGAAGACATAGCCGCCGCCGTTGCCGCTGACGTCGTTGGGGATGCCCTTCTTGTAGGCGAAGCTGTAGATGCGGACCTCGAGCCTGCGCTCCGAGCCGATCTCGGTGAGCTCCTTCATGTTCGTCAGGTCAAGCAGCACCTTGGAGAGGTAGGGATATTCCTCGAAGGGCTCGTTGAGAAGCTTGCGGAGGTTGTCGAGAGCGTAGGGGACGCTCTGCAGGAAGTGTGGCTTCTTCTCGAAGTAGCCTCGGAATCCGTATGCTCCCAGCACCTGGAGCGTCCTGAAGAGGACGAAGTGGCGCAGCGTGCGGATGAACTCGTCGCGGCCGATGGTCATGTAGCCGCCGAGGGCGTCGAGATATGCGTCGATGAGCTCGGCCTTGAGCTCGTCGCTGTAGTTGGCCTTGGCCTGCCAGATGAACGATGCCACGTCATAGTAGATCGGGCCCTTGCGTCCGCCCTGGAAGTCGATGAAATATGGCTCGTCATTGACCAGCATCACGTTGCGGGCCTGGAAGTCGCGGTAGAGGAACGTGTCGGACATGCTCTCCATGAGCACGTCGGACATCTTCTCGAAGTCCTTGTCGAGCTCGATCTCGCTGAATTCGAGTCCGGTGGCCTTGAGGAAGCAATATTTGAAATAGTTCTGGTCGAAGGAGATCATCCTGCGGTCGAACTCCGGCTGCGGGTAGCACACCGAGAAGTCGAAATCCTTGGCTCCCTCGAACTGCAGCTGAGGAAGCCTGCTGACGGTCTTCTTGAGCAGGGCGGTCTCCTCGGGGGAGTACTTGCCCTTCTCGCGACCTTCGGCGATGCGGGTGAAGAGGGTGTCGTTGCCCAGGTCCTCCTGCAGGTAGTAGTAGAGGTCGTCGGAGTGCGAGAACACTCTCGGGACCGCGATGCCGTGCCTGCGGAAATGGTCGGCGATGGTCCAGAACGCGATGTTCTCGTCGATGCAGGTGCCCTTGGCCGCAATCAGGGTGCGGGTGTCGCCCTTGACGCGGAAGTACCTGCGGTTGCTGCCCGAGGAGGGAAGCTCCTCGATCGAGCTGACGCTCTCGCCGGTGAATTGTTCAAACAGTTGTTGTATTTCGTTCATTTGTAGATTATCAGTAATATAACCCACAAAGATAGACAATTGTATTGGAAAAGGCAATAATACCTCTATTTAAAAAGCGAAACTGCCTCCTTTCGGCCTTGCTCCGCATGGAAAATGAAAGAGGCCGTCCCAAGGGGCGGCCTCTTTCCGTTTTCGGATGGGATGCTATTCCTGGTAAGGATAGCAGGTGCCGGGTTCGTCGAACTTCATCCTTGCATTTTCCTCGCGGACGTCGCCCTTCGAGTATGTGATCGTCCAGGTGTCCATCGTCATCAGTTCCCAGATGCGGTCGGCGGTCATCGGGGCAGCGAAACGGACCTGGATGGAAGGCTTGAGGCTTTCGTTGAGGCGCAGATAGGTTCCGATGACTCCCTCCTCCTTGGAAAGATGGTTGCTCAGGTAGGGGAGAGCCCTCTTGATGATGGGCTTCTCGTAGTTCTGGTCGGCGATTTCGTAGATGAACTGCGGCTGGCCGGCGTAGTGGTCGAAACGCTTCTCGATGATTGTGTCACCGGGCGCCTTGACGTATTCACCGTTGTATTCGGCGGTGAAGGGGTCGAACATCATCTCGAGATATTCTGCGATGCCGATGCGTCCCTCGCCCTTCTCCATCCTGACGAACTCGAAGTCGACCGGAGTCTCCTTGACGCCTCCGCCGTGGACCGGCATGGCGAGCACCTTGCGATTGACGATCTCGCGGAACCATTCCTCGTCGACATCCTCGTCGGGAGACATGTATACTCGGACGATGAGCGGGCAGTTGTACTCCGACTCGACGCCGAAGATGCTCTTGCCGGTGGTGCGCATCTGCAGGCCGAGGTAGTTCAGGTCGAGCTTGTCATACATCTTCTCGGTGCGGATGGTGAGTATCTTGAGCTCCTTGACCTTTTCGGGGTCTGGAGACCAGATGCGGAAATGGGACGGGATGAAGACCTCTTCCTGCACCTTCTCGGCAGTGGTCTTTTCCGGGTCGTAGCTGATCTCGACCGTATGGCTTCCGACATATGTCTTCACTCCGTGGACGCCGCGGACCTTCTCCATCCTTGCCTTGAAGGCCATGGAGCTGCCGTAGCACTTGACGGACTTGAGATTCTCGATCTTCAGGGTCTCCAGCTTCATTCCGTCTTCGACATCCCATTGCTCGTTGATCGTGGGAAGCTCGAAGTTCTTTCCGGCGATGAATGCGCCGGCAAGGAGCAGCACGGTCAGGATTGCGGGCAGGAAGCGGTTGAATCCGCATTTGCGTCCCTTCGGAGAAACGCCGATGGTCAGCGCGTCGCGGTTGCAGGCGCTGATGCACTCGCCGCAGAGCGTGCAGTCGACGGACTCGACGCGTCCGCTGAAATCCTGCAGGTTGACTGCATACGGGCACTTCTTGGAGCAGAGGCCGCAGCCCGTGCAGGCGTCGGCATCCTTGACGACTGTCAGTACCTGTGCGCGAGGACGTCCGCTGAACACCTCGAAGGCCCAGCCTGCGACACAGAGAGCTGCCAGCAGCCAGAACCAGTTGATGTTCACGCCGACAAGGCTGAGCAGCCAGTAGACTGCCACCAGCGCAAGCATCGGAATCCAGAACTTGAGAGTGTTCGAAGCCGCGCCGAGCGGACAGATGTAGCGGCACCAGAACCTGCGGATGAACAGGCCGCCGGCAATGACGAGAGTCAGCGTGACGATCGACATCCAGAGCGTTATCTCGCCCTTGAAGCCCGTGGCGACGGCATAGTACGGGTCGAGGTTCTTGCAGAAGAGCTCGCTTGCGGTTGCCGTCATGTAGAAGATCCAGAAGAGCAGGATGTACTTGACGATGCGCAGCGCCTTGTCGGCAACGGATCCGGCCTTGATGTTGACTTCCTTGATCTTGAGCCCCTTGCGAAGGCGGATGAGGAGGTCTTCGACGGTTCCCACCGGACAGAGGTATCCGCAGAAGAGCTTGCTGAAGAGGATGACCGCAGCGGCCAGGAAGAGGCCCATCATTATCTGCATCGAACTCATCGAGCAGGGCAGGGAGCCGCGTACGACATAGGTGACGAAGGCCTCGAGACCGCCCATCGGACAGTATGTCTCTGGATCGGGGGCATCCATCTTGGTGAATAACTTTGCGGCAAGGCCGCTGAGAAAGAAGATGATTGCAGCCAGTGTTCCCCACTGCAGGAGATTCTTCGGCCAGTTGGTTTTTTTCTTCATATGGTTGTGACTATTTTTCGGGTTTGCGGCCTACGCTCTGGACCAGGGTGATGACCTGGGTGGGAGAGAGGGAGAGCTTCTCGGCGAGAAGCGGCTTGTCAACCATCGCCCTCGTCACGGTCGCGAGATTCTCGGATGCGCAGAAGAGGTAGATGTTCTGCGAGACGAAGCCGGTGTTGGCATATATCGCCTCGATGACACCCTGCGGCGTCTTGCCCGTGATCTTCGAGGTGTCAGAGACGATTGCAATGTTCAGCGGGGCCGTGGTGACGAACTCCTGGCTGCCGGAGAATGACGAAAGGTCTTCGTCAGTCACGACGACGAGCCTGTTGTCTCTTGCGTCGTAGAGGTAGGTGCCCTCGTGCATTATCACGTAGAGGTCTATGTCCTGCCTGTTGTGGGACGTGGGGGCGGTGCGCTTGTGTTCGCGGTTGAATCCCCATGCTGCCCAGAGCAGGTTGGAGAGCGTCTGGAGGTCGAGCGCCTCGGCGGAAAACTCACGGGACGAGCGCCTTGCGGCGAGCGCTTCCATCAGCGGCATGCCGCCGGTGACGGCGGGCGGGGGGAGCTGTATCGAGTCGGTTGTTGATGTCATTGTCGTTCAATTTGTTGAATGGGCGCAAAGATACCAATTAAAATGGACTTGGCAAACCGGCTTGGCAAACCGACTTGCCAAACGGAATAATATTTGTAAATTTGCCGGGCATGACAAAATGCGACATCCGTATGAAGAAAACACTCATCAATACTCTGGCATCCATGTTCATTTCCGCGATGGCGCTCACGTCGCTCGCATCTTGCGACCCCATCGACAACGGAGAGGACGGAGGCACCATTGATTTCGACACGACAATCAGGACCGACGTCCTGAACGAGGGATATTACAAGGACATATTCATGGACAGCGGCGTCTATCTCACCTCCAGGACCACGCTTCCCGCGGCATCATATCTGGGCTGGACGATGGATTACTACGCCTCTGCTGCCAACGAGGACCTGACGGCTATCGACACTCTGCTGCAGTCGCAGTGCTTCTCCGGCTACGAGACCGACCTCAACGGCTATCTGCTCTACCCTGACGGCGCCCCGCGCTACAAGGTGATATATGTCAACGGCGGCAAGTCGACAAAGCACGGTGATTCGCTCGGCGAATCGGGCCTGAACGCGATCCGCACCTTCGTCAACAACGGCGGAACATATGTCGGCACCTGCGCCGGCGCCTTCATGGCCAGCAACGGCTATGACGGCAATGCCGACTGGCCTTCATACACGAGGCTGTGGCCCGGCATGGCACAGCACACCGGCCTTTCGGATTCCTATACGGGTATGACCATCGTCAGCGGCTCCCCGCTGCTCGACTACTACGATTTCGGCGGTGACATGTACATCGACGAGGTGCGCCACAACGGAGGCTGCTTCGCCAACTCCCTGCCGAACGGCACCGAGATATTGGCTCTCTATGACTTCCCGTCCGACCCTTCCCGCAAGTTCCAGGGCAAGCCTTCGATCTGGGCCTACAAGATCACCCCGCAGAAGGGCAGGATGGTGATGTGCGGCTCCCACCCGGAAGGCGTCACCGGCGGAGAACGTCGTGACCTTTTCGCCGCCTTCCTGCGCTATGCGGTCGACGGACGCGGCATCGCCACTGTCAAGACGACGCTCAAGAACGGCGAGCTCTGGGAAATGACCAAGGGCACGAAGGACAAGGATCCCAAGCACACGATGATCGGTGACCGCCAGTATCACCATTTCGCGGTGGCTATTCCCTCGAAGGCAAAGAAGATCAAGGTGACGCTCAACGGCGACAACAGCTTCGACTTCAACCTCTACATGACCAAGGAGACGTTCGCATTCGAGAATGTCGCCCAATACAAGCAGCAGGGCACCGGCGGACAGAAGGAACTTTCGTTCGACACCCTTGAGCCCGGTCTCTACTACATTGCCGTGCAGTGCACGAGCGTGCCTTCGGCGACGGTCGGCGACCACGGCGTCAAGTACGTGGCCCACACCGAAATCCTCAACGGAGCCCCCTATACCATCTCAGTCACCTGGAAATAACAGCAGCAATGATACGTCACATCGTCATGTGGAAACTGCTTGCCGAGGCCGAGGGCCGCACGGCACGCGAGAACGCGCTCTGGATGAAGGAGCACCTTGAGGCCCTGAAGGGCGTGATACCGGAGATAGTCAGCTGCGAGGTCGGAGTCAACGTCGAGGACGAGTCCCTCGCCTCCAACTACGACGCCTGCCTGGTTGCTCAATTCCGCTCGCTGGAGGATCTTGAGACCTACAAGCACCACCCCGAGCATGTGAAGGTCTCGTCATACTGCAAGAAGGTCAGAGAGTCCAGGGTGGCCTGCGACTACGTGGTCGATGAGTGACAAGACCGTCATAATGGATTTTTCCGGCGTCCGTTCTGAAGCGTTTCAGACTGGCGCCGGAAACTTTATCTCCCTGGACTGCCGAGCGATCGACGGGACCGACTGCTACTGTGACGAGGATGCCGCCTCTGCAATACGACGGATGCTGGAGCCTTTCGGCCACGGCGGGGTTCATTTCATAGACACCGGCAACTATCACTATCTCACCAGGTTCTGGACCGAGAAGATAAGGCGTCCCTATTCGCTGCTGCTGTTCGACCATCACCCCGACCTTCAGGAACCAAGGTTCGAGGGAGTTCTCTCGTGCGGCGGCTGGGTGCTGGAGATGCTGCGCAGCGACCCTTTCCTGCGGGATGTCGTCATGGTGGGCGTCGACGATTCGCTGCTCTGCGTCACCGAACCCTTCCGCGACAGGGTGAGGGTGATTGGCGAGGACGAAGCTGCGGTCCTACCTCCGGAGGCCATTGCCGAGCGGCTGAAGATGGCGTTCCCGGCATATGTTTCCATCGACAAGGATGTGTTGTGCGGTTGCTGTGCGCGCACCAACTGGGATCAGGGGTCGCTCACCGTAGAGCGCCTGACTGCCATCCTGGATGCGCTCGTGAAAGGGTGCGGCATCATAGGCGCCGACATCTGCGGCGGCCTGACGGTGCGCGAAGGCGCAACCGCCGAGGACTTCAGGATCAATGCCCTGAGCGACGCGGCCCTCCTGGAGTTCCTTTCGGAAAGAATCAGTGAAGCTTGAAGATGTAGGTGATGGTGCCCTCCTGGATCTCGGGGGCGGTGCTGCTCACGTTGAAGCGCGCCTTGAGCGCGGCTTCCTTGGCCGCGTTCCACAGCGTGCGGCTGGTCACCGATGTGCCGGTGTAGCCCGGGATTGCGGAAGTGACCTTGCCCTGGCGGTCGACGGTGATCTTCACCACGACCTTTCCGGCGTCCTGGATGGTGTATGAGGGAACCGGCAGTCCGCCGACCACGGTGCGCCCCTCGAGCCTTGCGGAGGGTTCGCCCTCGCTCTTGCCCTTGCGGGTGTTGCCTTCGGGATGTCCCGCGGCCAGTGCATTCGACACCTTTGCCGCCGTCTGCGCGGCGAGCGTGTCCTTCTTTGCGGAGTTGTCGGCGGCACTGAAGAGCGCCCTCTTGTCGATGGGCTTCTCGCGCGGAGGTTCCGGCACCTCGACATCGCCCTTGTCGCCGACGGTGGCCTCTTCGGCCTGGTTCAGTTTCTTGCCCTCATGCCGGGCCTCCGACTTCTGCACGAGTTCCACCGGCTTCTTCGGGGTGGGGGCGGCGCTCTGCGGCTCGCGTCCGTATTTCTGCTCCACGACCGGTTCCGGTTCCGGCTCCTTCTCCCGCTCGAACTCCATCAGGATCTCGTTCATGTGGTTTTCCGGAATCTGCGGCTTCATGGCGGAACGCAGGCAGAGCAGCAGCACAAGCAAATGCACCGCCACCGTGAGCCCCGCTCCGAACAATCTTGACTTTTTGTCCTTGCTGTCCGCCATGACTTTATGCCGTTATTCCGGTGATGTGGCCATAATGACCTTGAAGTGGTTTCTCTTTGCGATGTTCATCAGGGCTACGACCTCCTTGACCGGAACGGTCTCGTCGGCGTAGATCGAGAATGTAGGGTCGTCCTGATCCTGGAGCAGTTCGCACACTTCCGGCTCGATCTGGTTGAAGCTTACCGGGGTGCGGTTGCCGTTGATGTGGTAGGTGACGCGGTTCTGCTCGGGATAGTGCTTGATGGAAACGCTTACTGTGGCTTTCGCCGACACCTGTCCCGTACTCTTCGGCAGCAGCAGCTTCAACGCGTTGGGGTTGACCAGCGTCGAAGTGACGAGGAAGAATATCAGGAGCAGGAAGACGATGTCCGTCATCGAGGACATCGACATGTTTGCATCCGGTTTGGTTCTGCGCTTGATTGCCATGGCCTATTCCTCTGCGCTGACTTGTTCCTGCCTGTTCATTGCCGTGTCGAGGAACTCGACCGTGCTGTTCTCCATCTGATAGACGACGTCGGAGACGCGTGCCGTGAGGTAGTTGTATCCGAAGTATGCGAGGATACCGACGATGAGGCCGCCGACGGTGGTGATCATTGCCGTGTAGATGCCGCCCGAGAGAAGGGTGATGTCGATGTTGTTGCCTGCCTGTGCCATGTTGAAGAATGCCTGCACCATGCCGATGACGGTACCGAGGAATCCGATCATCGGCGCGCCTCCGGCGATTGCCGCAAGGATCGGGAGTCCCTTCTCGAGGCGTGCGACCTCGACGTTGCCGACGTTCTCAACTGCGGCCTGGATGTCTGCCATCGGCCTGCCCATGCGGGATATGCCTTTTTCGACCATCCTTGCGATAGGGCTGCCGCTGCGCTTGCAGAGAGCCTTCGCGGAGCGGATCTTGCCGTCGAGGATGTAGTCGTTGATGTCCTTCATGAAGTTCTTGTCGATCTTGGCTGCCTTGTTGATCGCCCAGCATCTCTCGCCGAAGATGTAGATGGCTATTACCGAGAGTGCGGCGAGGACGATCATCAGCCAGCCGCCTTTTGCGGCCATGTCGATGAGTGAGAATGAAAGTTCTTCCTGTACCGGAGCGACAGCTGTTTCGATGACCTCCGGGTCGGTCTGAAGAAGAAGTGAAAGTAACATATTGTCGTGCAGTTTAAATTATTGTCAGTTCGTATGGATATTCGATCCGTTCCAAGAACAGCGCCTCGCCCGGAACGGACTGTCCGGCCTTCTGCCGGTCTGCCGATTCGATGAGGGGGATGATGTCCGAAGGAGCCATACGGCCTCTTCCGACATCCAAAAGTGTGCCAACCATCGCCCTGACCATGTTGCGGAGGAAGCGGTTGGCAGTCACGGTAAAGACAAGATGGCAGTCGTCGACCTCGTCCCATCGTGCCTCCGTGACGGTGCATATCGATGTCGCGTTTCCTCCACCCAGCTTCTCGAAGCAGGAAAAGTCGCGCGTTCCCGGTATCAGGGCCGCGGCCTCGTTCATGGCGGCGACATCCAGCGGGAAAGTGTAAAGATATGAATATTTGGCGAATGGATCCTTGCCGGTGTGGACATGATAGCGGTAGGTGCGGCTTGTGGCGTCGAACCTGGCATGCGCCGAATCATCCACGCGGTAGAGCGAGTGGACGCATATCTGGGGCGGCAGAATGGCATTTATTTTGCGTATGAAACGCACGCGACCTCCGGCGGCGTCAATGGCACCTTCATCCTGCACGTCGAAATGTGCAAAATAGTTCCTGGCATTGACTCCGGCATCAGTCCTGCCGGCTCCGGTGACTTCCGTCTGTTCTCCGAAAGCGATTGACAGCGCTCTTTCCAGGGACGCCTGTACGCTCGGTGCATTGGTCTGGGATTGCCAGCCGCTGAACCCGGAACCATCATATGAGAGACGGACAAAAAGTCGCATTGTTTTTTTTATTAACTTTGTGAGTTTAATGATTGACAAAAATACAAAACTTTTAAAACATATACTCTATGGACAGCGTTAACATTAAAGAATTGAATGAACGCATCGAGCGCGAAAGCGCCTTCGTGGACATCATTTCGATGGAGATGAACAAGGTCATCGTGGGCCAGAAGCAGCTTGTCGAAGACCTGCTCATCGGCCTGCTCGCAAACGGCCACATCCTTCTCGAAGGTGTCCCGGGTCTTGCCAAGACATTGGCCATCAACACTCTTGCGCAGATTGTCGATGCAAAGTTCAGCCGTATCCAGTTCACGCCTGACCTTCTGCCTGCCGATGTCATCGGTACGATGATCTACAGCCAGAAGAGCGAACAGTTCCAGATCAAGAAGGGTCCTGTCTTCGCCAACTTCGTTCTTGCGGATGAGATCAACCGTTCTCCCGCAAAGGTCCAGTCGGCGCTCCTCGAGGCAATGCAGGAACGCCAGGTCACCATCGGCGAGAGCACCTTCAAGCTCCCCGAGCCCTTCCTCGTCATGGCAACCCAGAACCCGATCGAGCAGGAGGGAACATATCCACTGCCGGAGGCACAGGTCGACCGATTCATGCTCAAGGTCGTGGTCACCTATCCGAAGAAGGAAGAGGAGAAGCTCATCATAAGGATGAACAACCAGGGCGAGTTCCCGAAACCGTCCACGGTCCTCAAGCCCGAGGACATCGTCCGCGCACGCCAGGTCGTCCGCGACGTCTACATGGACGAGAAGATCGAGAAATACATCGTTGACATAGTCTTCGCGACCCGCAAGCCGGAGGACTACGGCCTTGCAAAGCTCAAGGACATGATTTCGTTCGGCGGCTCTCCGCGTGCCAGCATCTCGCTCTCGATGGCGGCCAAGGCATATGCCTTCATCAAGCGCCGCGGCTATGTCATCCCCGAGGATGTCAGGGCGGTGTGCTACGAGGTTCTCCGTCACCGCATCGGTCTCACCTACGAGGCCGAGGCCGAGAACATCACCACCGAGGAGATCATCTCCGAGATCCTCAACGCCGTCGAAGTTCCGTAACAGTCAGCCGGGATATGGAAAACGATCTGTTAAAGAAGGTCCGCAAGATCGAGATAAAGACGAAGGCGCTCTCCCACCAGATATTCGCAGGAGAGTACCATTCCGCGTTCAAGGGACGCGGCATGGCATTCAGCGAGGTGCGCGAGTACCAATACGGTGACGATGTCCGCAACATGGACTGGAACGTCACCGCGCGCCTCTGCTCTCCCTACATCAAGGTCTTCGAGGAGGAGCGCGAGCTGACGGTGGTGCTGCTGGTGGATGTCAGCGGCTCACGCCTGTTCGGTACGCGCAACTGCCTGAAGAAAGACCTGATGGCGGAGATCGCGGCCGTCCTCTCGTTCTCGGCCTCCATCAACAACGACAAGGTCGGGGCTCTCTTCTTCAGCAGCAAGGTCGAAAAGTTCATCCCGCCAAAGAAGGGCAGGAGCCACCTGCTCCACATCATCCGCGAGCTGGTGGAGTTCGAGCCGCAGGACAACGGCACGGACATCGGCGAAGCGCTGAGGTTCCTGACCAATGCAATCAAGAAGCGCTGCACCGCCTTCCTTCTCTCCGACCTGATGGACCTCGACTCCGAGGGCCGTCCCCGCTACGAGGACGCGCTCAAGATCGCGGTCAACCGCCACGACATCTCCGCAATCAACATCTACGACGCCGCGGAACGCAAGATTCCGAACGTCGGCATGATAAGGGTGCGGGACGCGGAGACCGGCGAGCAGCTGTGGGTCGACACCTCGTCGCCCGCCGTGCGCCGCAGCTATGAGAAGTGGAGCAGCGACGCCTGCGAGAACACCGTGCAGATGCTTCGCAAGTACCGCGTGGACACGGTGAGCATAGCCACCGACCAGGATTATGTTAAAGAGCTGATATCTTTCTTCAAGAACAGATGATGAAAAGGATTTTGACAACGATTCTGCTCCTGTCGTGCCTGCTCCTCCGCGCATCGGCGCAGGAAGGGCCCGTGTCGCGGCTGGACAGGGATTCCATACTCATCGGCGACCAGGTGCGCTGGAGCATCGACCTTTCGCTCGCGGAGGGTGAGGAGGGCTTCATCGAACCACCCGACGACCCTGTGGCGCAGGGCGTCGAGACCATCCGCGCATTCCGGATCGACACCGTTTCGGCCCGCAAGGGACGCCTCGAGCTGGAGGGAAACATGATCCTGACCGCCTTCGACAGCGGCAGCTTCTTCCTTCCGCCAGTCATCGCGATGATACAGCGCACCGACGGCAAGGTCGACACGCTGTTCTATGACGGACCCATCATCGAGGTCAACACCATACCGATCGACACCGCCACGTTCAAGCCGTATGACATAAAGGGCCAGATTCAATATCCGCTCACCTTCAAGGAGGTGGCGCCGTGGGTGCTGCTCGCGCTCGTGGTGGCCGCGATCGTATATGTCCTGGTGCGCTACGTCAGATACCGCCGCCAGAACCGCAACTTCTTCGGCAAGCCGATCGAGAAGGAGCCGGCGCACATCGTCGCGCTGCGCAGCCTCGACCGCATCAAGGGCCAGAAGCTGTGGCAGCAGAACAAGCACAAGCAGTTCTATACCGCAGTGACCGACACCCTGCGCCAATACATCGCCGAGACATATGACGTGAGCGCGATGGAGCAGACATCGGCCGAGATGTTCGAGGACCTCAAGGGCCGCGACATCCGCCCCGAGACCTTCGACAGGCTCAAGGAGCTGTTCACCACCGCCGACTATGTCAAGTTCGCCAAGCACCTGCCGTCCGAAGACGAGAACAAGGAGGTCATACCGACTGCCGTGTCGTTCGTCAACGAGACCTACATGCAGCAGGTGGAGGCGGAAAAGAAAGAGGAAAAGGAGGGGAAGTAAATGTTTTTTGAATATCCGAAACTGCTCTGGCTCGAGTTCATTCTCGTTCCGCTGATCGCCTGGTACATCTGGCGCGAGCTTCGCGGCTCAGCCCCGTACATGGTCGTCTCCGGAGCCTCGGCATGGAAGAGCAGCGCTGCCGGCCGCCTCAAGAAATGGGCGCGCCACATACCGTTCATCCTGCGTGCCATTGCGGTGGCGGCGATCATCGTCGCAATCGCCCGTCCGCGCTCCTCACAGGAGTTCGAGAAGGTCGACACCGAAGGCATCGACATCGTACTCGCGATGGACGTCTCGACCTCCATGCTGGCGCGCGACTTCAAGCCCGACCGCATCGGCGCGGCCAAGGACATAGCCATCGAGTTCATCTCGACCCGTCCTTCGGACCGCATCGGCATAGTGGTCTTCGCCGGCGAGAGCTTCACCCAGTCGCCGCTCACCACGGACCGCGTCACCCTGATCAACCTCATGAAGGAGATCGAGACCGGCCTCATCGAGGACGGCACCGCCATCGGCAACGGCCTTGCCACCGCAGTGGCGAGGATGAAGGACTCGGACGCGAAGAGCAAGGTGATCATCCTGCTCACCGACGGCGTGAACAACCGCGGCGAGATCTCTCCGCTGATGGCTGCGGAGATAGCGCAGACATTCGGCATCCGCGTCTACACGATTGGCGTGGGGGCAATGGGCACGGCGCCCTATCCCGTCATGACCCCGTGGGGCGTCGACCTGCAGCAGATGGAGGTCGAGATCGACGAGCCGCTGCTCCAGAGCATCGCGGCCAAGACCGGCGGCAAGTATTTCCGCGCGACCGACAACACCAAGCTGCTCGAGATCTACGGCGAGATCAACGAGATGGAGAAGAACCGCACGACAGTCGACAGCTTCCCCGTCTACAGCGAGAAATTCATGAAATTTGCGTTGATGGCCCTTGCGGCGTTGCTGCTCGAGGTTGTCTTCAGACTTTTTGTGTTGAGGAGGATCCCATAGTATGATACATCTTGCACAACCGCAATATCTGCTGCTCCTCCTGATCATTCCGATACTCTTCATCTTCTATGGGGTGTCGTTGAGGATCAGGAAAAGGAGAATCGCGCGGCTCGGCGATCCCGAACTGGTGAATCAGCTGATGCCCAACGCCTCCACGGGCAAGGGATGGCTCAAGATAACCCTCCTTGCGCTTGCGTGGCTCTTCTTCACCATCGGACTGATGAGGCCGCAGCTCGGCGCCCGCCTCAAGGAACGCGAAAGCAAGGGCGTCGAGGTGATCCTGGCGCTCGACGTCTCCAACTCGATGCTGGCGGAAGACTATTCCCCCAACCGACTGGAACGTTCGAAGCTCGCCATCTCGCGCCTCGTCGACAAGCTTGCAGGCGACAGGATCGGTCTTGTCGTCTTCGCGGGACAGTCCTTCGTACAGCTGCCTGTGACTACCGACTACGTGTCGGCAAAGATTTTCCTCAACACCATCAACACCGAGAGCGTGCCCGTGCAGGGCACCGCGCTGGCGGATGCGATATCGACCTGTGCCCGCTGCTTCAGCAGCCAGAGCGCGCAGAGCCGTGCCATCATCCTCATCACCGACGGAGAGGACCACGAGGGCAACGTGCTCGAGGTGGCGCAGAGCGTCGCCGAGACGGGAATACGCATCTACTGCATCGGCATCGGCTCGCCCGCCGGCAAGCCGATCCCCGTCGGTGGGGAACTGATGAAGGACAAGGACGGGGAAATCGTCGTCACCAAGCTCGACGAGAACATACTCCGTCAGATCGCAGGCGTAGGCAACGGCGAATATGTCCGTGCCGGCAACAGCGAGTTCGGCCTCAATCCGATAATCGACAACATCAAGGCCCTCGACAAGGAACAGTTCCAATCCGTGGTGTTCGAGGATTTCGATGAACAGTACATGTACTTTTTTGCGATAGCGCTATTCTTCCTCGTGCTCGAGGTCTTCGTTCCCGAGACAAGGGGAAAGCGCAGGCTTTTCAAGGAGGAATGACGATGAAAAGAGTGCTGTTGACAATTCTTGCACTGGCAATGGTCACCTGCGCCGCTTCGGCGCAGAGCGAGCGCAGCAGCGTCCGCCGCGGCAACCGCGACTTCCGCAAGGAGAAGTTCGCCGAGTCGGAGATCGAATACAAGAAGGCGCTTCTGGCAGATTCGCTCTCGAACGCCGCATCGTACAACCTCGGCAACACCTATTTCCGGATGGAGAACTATGCCGAGGCGGACAAGGCGTACAACGCCGTTGCGGATTCGCTTTCCAAGACACCGCACGCGGCCGACATGTACCACAACATGGGCAACTCGCTGCTGGCGCAGAAGAACTACCGCGGCGCGATAGAGGCATACAAGAATTCGCTCCGCCGCAACCCCGGTGACATGGAGACCAAGGCCAACCTGGCCTATGCGCAGAAGATGCTCCAGGACGAGCAGAACAACCAGAACCAGGATCAGAACCAGGATCAGAACCAGGATCAGAACCAGGATCAGAACCAGGACCAGAATCAGGACCAGAATCAGGATCAGGATCAGAACAAAGACCAGAACCAGCACCAGAAGCAGGAACAGCACCAACACCAGAAAAAGCACCAGAAGCAGCAGCAGCACAAAGAGCAGAACAAGCACCAGAAGCAGCAGCAGAACCAAGACCAGAACCAGGACCAGCAGGGACAGACTCCTCCTCCGCAGATAAGCCAGCAGGATGCGCAGCAGATGCTCCAGGCAATCCAGGACAAGGAGAAGGATACCCAGGACAAGGTCAAGAAGGAGAAGGCCCTGCAGATGAGGTCCAAGCAGAAAGAAAAGAATTGGTAAGAGGATATGAAAAGGATTAGTACCATATTGTTGTCCATCATTGCGGGCACCTTTGCCTGCCTTGCGCAGAATTCACTCTCGGTCGAGGCTCCGAACGTGGTCTCGATGGACGAGACGTTCAGGGTGGTCTTCACCGCTGATGGCAAGATCTCCGATTTCTCATGGCCGGCAACGGATGACTTCACCATAGCGTGGGGGCCGCAGAAGGGCTCCATGTCAAGCGTGAACATCGTGAACGGCAAGAGGACGTCAACCCATCAGGAGACCTATTCATATCTGCTTCAGCCAAAGAAGGAGGGACGGTTCACTCTTCCGGGCGCCACGGCGACGGTGGAGAAGAACAGCGTCTCTTCGCGCAGCTTCACGATCGAGGTGGTCGCCTCGGCAGCGCAGGCGCAGAGTGCGCAGAGCCAGCAGCCACAGAATCAGCAGCAGAGCCAGCCCCAGCAGCAGAGCGACCAGCAGAGCGCGGCGCAGACAGGCACCGTTTCGGGTCAGGACATATTCCTCAGGATGAGCGTGAGCAAGACGAGCGTGGTCAAGGGCGAGCCGCTCATCGCCACCCTCAAGCTCTACACGCGCACCGACATCACCGGCTTCGAGGACGTGCGCTTCCCGACTTTCGACGGCTTCTGGAGCAAGGAGCTCGACACGCCGCAGAACATCGAGTTCAACCGCGAGAATGTCGGCGGAACCATATACAACGCGGCTCTCATCCGCCGCTACATGCTCATCCCGCAGCGCACCGGCTCGGTGTCGATAGATCCGGCGGAGATGGTCTGCCAGATAAGGGTGCGCACTTCGAACGGTGCTCCCCGCTCGATATTCGACGATTTCTTCGATTCATACCAGACGATCCGCAAGCGTCTTTCGACGCCTGAGATAAAGGTCAACGTGCGCGCGCTGCCTGCCGGTGCTCCGGCTTCGTTCGGCGGCGGCGTGGGCAACTTCTCGATGTCGGCAAAGGTCAGCAAGGACGACCTCAAGTCGAACGAGGCCGCATCGCTTGTCGTGACGATCACGGGCAAGGGCAACATCTCGATGCTCGAGGCACCGAAGGTCTCGTTCCCGCCCGATTTCGAGGTTTATGACCTCAAGACCACTGAAAAGGTCTCTTCCGACGGCACGACGGGAACCCGCACGTTCGAATACCCATTCATCCCGAGAAGCCACGGCGACTTCACGATCGAGCCCGTACAGTATTCATACTACAGCCTGGAGAAGGGAAGATACGAGACGCTCACGACCGATGCCATCGAAATCCATATCGAGAAGGGTTCCGACGTGGATGGCGGCGGTGTCGTGATGCCCGGCGTCACCCGCCAGGGCGTGAGGGACCTTGCACAGGACGTGAGGTTCATCCACACCGGCAACCCTTCGCTCCGCCAGAAGGACTCGTTCTTCGCCGGTTCGGGCCTCTTCTACGGACTGGCGGCAGCGGTGGTGGCGCTCTTCTTCATCGTCTCGGCATTGATCAAGTCCGCTCTCGCGCGCCGCAAGGATGTGGTGGGAAGCCGCAACCGCAAGGCGAACAAGATGGCTCGCGCCCGTCTCAAGCAGGCCGGCGACTACCTGCACGGGAATCTTCCCTCGGCATACTACGAGGAACTTCACAAGGCAATGCTCGGTTATGTCTCCGACAAGCTCTCGATGCCCGCGTCAGACCTTTCAAAGGAGAAGATCTCCGAAGAGCTCGCATCACGCGGCGTCTCAGCCTCCACGTCCGATGAGCTGATATCGATAATCGATGCCTGCGAATTCGCAAGGTATGCACCGAATGCAGAAATGTCAGAAATGGAAAACCAATACAACAATGCCGTCAAGGTGATATCCGATCTCGAATCCCAAATCAAGGGCGCCTCACGCCAGACCAGGCGTTCCGCAAGTGCGGCAGCCGTGGTCGCGCTGCTGATGCTCGGAACATTGCATCCGGCAACCTCCTCGGCGGCCGGAACGGACGACCTCTGGAATGCGGCAAACGAAGCCTTCGCGGCCGGTCAATGGCAGCAGGCTCTCGAATCATATCAGGCCATCGAGCAGCAGGGGATGGTCTCGACCGACCTCTACTACAACATCGGCAACACCTTCTTCAAGCTGGACGACAACCCGAGGGCGATACTCTATTATGAGAGGGCCCTGAAGGCGGACCCGTCGAACGTGGATGCGAAGAACAACCTCGAGATGGCGGACCAGTATGTGATGGACAAGATCGAGGCGGTCCCGGAGTTCCTGCTTGCGACTGCATTCAACAAGGTGAAATATGCCTTCGGCGCGGATGCCTGGGCATGGATCGCCATTGCGCTGTTGGTCGTGACTGCCGCACTGATGCTCGGCTTCCGCTTCTTCGGCACGGTCTCCGCGCGAAGGACCTCCTTCGTGCTTGCATGCGTGGCGCTCCTGCTGGCTTTGCTGGCGTTCATATTCTCGCTCAGCGAGAAGCATGACGCGGTTACGCATGACAGCGCCATCATAATGCAGCCGGTCGTGAATGTGAAGAGTTCTCCGGGCGACGCCGGCAAGTCGATATTCGTCCTCCACGAGGGAACGAAGGCCTCCGTGCTCGACAAGTTGGGCGACTGGAGCAAGATAGAGATTGCGGACGGCCGTCAGGGCTGGGTCACCGCTTCCCAGATTGAAGAAATCTGACACCTTATATTTTTAATTGAGTTTGCCCCATGAAAGCTCTCCTTCCCCGTCTTCTCGCGACAACGATGCTTCTTGCCCTCTCCGCAGCGGCCTTTTCCCAGGTCGTCGATCCGGAGCCGGGCCATATGACCGCCGACGGTCCATACATCTTCCACATGGGAGGGGACTCTTCCAGGGTGGTCAGCGTTTCGACATATGACGGCAATGCGGTTTCCATCGTCGACACCGTCGGCGTGACGCCGGACAGCTTCACCGTCGTGTCGCATGACGGAAGCGTCAGTTTCGACGTGACACTCCACCCCGTTGCCCGCCAGTCGTGCCGGCTCTCCCGTACGGGCCGCACCTTCATCACCTCCGATCCGCACGGCAGGCTTGACTGTCTGCTGAGCATCCTCAAGGCAGGCGGAGTGATAGGGGAGGACCTTCACTGGTGCTTCGGTTGCGACAGGCTGGTCATAATAGGCGACGTGATGGACCGTGGCGACGACGTGACTCAGATATTCTGGTTCCTCTACCGTCTGGAGAAGGAGGCTGAAGACGCAGGCGGCTCGCTTACCTTCGTCTACGGAAACCACGAGCCCATGGTGCTCGCCGGCGACCTGCGCTATACGAGGGCGAAGTACTTGACGCTTGCAGACACGCTTGGATTGAGCGTTCCCGCGCTCTATGGAGCCGATACCGAACTTGGACGCTGGCTTGCCACGCGCAACACGATGACCCTGGTCGGCGACGACCTCTTCGTCCATGCCGGCATCAGCGGCATTTTCTGCGAAGAGGGGCTCACGATGGCACAGCTGAACGAGATGTGCTCCAGGGGCCTCTTCATGACCAAGGAGGAGAAGAAGGCAGATTCAAAGCTCATGTACTCCCTGTTCCGTACTCCTGGCCCCGTCTGGTACAGGGGCTATTTCCAGAACCTGAAGAAGTACGGCGGCCGCATGGACGGCAAGACGCTGGACGCATCGCTTGACCAGTACGGCGCGAAAAGGGTGTTCGTGGGCCATACGATCGTGAGGAACATCCATACCCTATATGACGGAAGGGTCGTGGCCGTCGATGTCGATGCCAAGATAAACTACGACAAGGGGCGTGGCCGCGGGATACTCATCGATTCGCAAGGCGAGTGGGTCGTTCGGGATTCGGGCAGGAAGACGCTGCTCCGATAGGTCAAAAAAAACGGAGGCAGGAAGCTGCCTCCGTTTCTTTTTCCATTTTCAACCGCTATTTCATCAGCCTTTCGATGGCGGCCTGCAGGTCGGCGATGTCGGCGTCGGTGGTGTCCCATGAGGCCACCAGCCTTGCCTCGCCCTCTGCCTCGTTCCAATAGTAGAAGGGGTATTCTTCCATAAGGCGGTCGAGAAGATCCTTGGGCCCCTTGAAGAACACCTGGTTGGATTCCACCTTCTGAGTCAGGCTGAAGATCGGCCAACGAAGCAGCATGTTCGCTATCTTCTGGCCCATCTTGTTGGCATTTAGTGCATTGCCATACCAAAGGCCGTTGCTCAGGTATGGAATGTACTGTGCTGCGAGATAGCGCTGCTTTGATGCCAGCTGGGCGGACATCTTGCGGTAGAACTTGAGGTTCTCGCTGATTTCGTCGCGGAACGATATTACGGCTTCGCCCATCATCATTCCGTTCTTGGTGCCTCCGAAGCTGAGGATGTCGACTCCCGCCTCGACGGTGATTTCCTTCATCGAGCAGCCGAGCGTGACGCAGGCGTTGGCAAGCCTGGCCCCGTCCATGTGGAGATACATGCCGTAGCCGTGGAGCAGGTCTGCGAGAGCCTTGACCTCGGCGATGGTATAGGCGGTGCCGAGCTCGGTCACCTGTGATATGTATGCCACACGGGGTTGCGGGTGATGGCAGACGCCGAACTCCTTGAGGTGCGGAAGCACGTTCTGAGGAGTGAGCTTGCCGTCCGGCGTCGGGACGGCCACAAGCGTGCAGCCGCTCATGCGTCCCGGTGCTCCGCATTCATCGGCGAAGATGTGTGCCGTCTCTGCGCATATTATGCTGTCAAATGGACGGGTGACGCTTTGTAGTGCCACGCAGTTGGCACCTGTGCCGTTGAATACGAAGAAGGGGGAGGCATTGCTGCCGAAGATGTCACGGATGATGCCTTCCGCCGCTGCGGTCCACTGGTCGTCGCCGTAGCCGAGGGCGTGGTCGACATTGGCCTGTACCAACGCCTCCATCACCAACGGATGCACACCGGAATTGTTGTCGCTTGCAAAACTCCTCATATGAATGTCAGTCGTTTGTCAATTATTTGAGTCCGCAGACCTCCTTGATCTCCGGAATTGCAGCGTTGATCTGGGCGATGCGCTTCTCGTCGCTGGGGTGGGTGCTCAGCAGGTCGAACGAGCTGGAGTTCTTGTTTGCGGTCATCTTCTCCCAGAATACCGGAGCCTGGTCGATGTCGTAGCCGGCCATTGCCATGATGAGAAGGCCGATGTAGTCAGCCTCATATTCGTGCTTGCGTGAGTATGGCAGAAGGATGCCGTACTGTCCGCCGATGCCGAATGCGGTGTTGAAGAGCGACTGTGCCTCCGGAGACTTCGTGCCTATGAGCTGTCCGGCGATGTCACCTACTTTTGCGAGGACTGCCTGCTGGCTCATGCGCTCGTTGCCATGGCGTGCGATTGCATGTGCGATCTCGTGGCCCATGACGACTGCGATGTAGTCTTTGGTGCTGGTATACGGCATGATTCCCTCATAGAAGACGATCTTGCCGCTTGGCATGCAGAATGCGTTGACGTCGTTGCCCTTGATGAGGAGGTAGTTCCAGCTGAGGCCCTGAAGCATCGTCGTGTCTTCGGCATACTGGCAGTACCTGTCGAGAGCGGAGGTCATGTTCTTGCCCACTTCCTTGACCATCGCGGTCAAGGTCTTGTCGGTTGAAAGCTGAACGGTGTCGATGAACTCCTTGTATGACTGCTCGGAGAGAGACATGATCTCGCTGTCAGGATAGAGGAGAAGTCTTTTGCGGTCCGTGAAAGCCACTGTGCTGCAGGAACTTACGAAAATAATAGCCGTCATTGCGGCAACGATTGTCCATTTGATGTTTTTCATGATGCGAAATGTTCTGTTTTTAATCCTCTAAAGATAGTCATAATTTTGTAACTTTGTATCGGAAAACTGTAAATATTCTCCGGATACGTTATGAAAAAGACCTCAGCCGTCCTATTCCTGTCCCTGGTGATGTTGCTTTCCGCAGGGTGCGGAAGCAGCACGCGAGTGGCTCGTCAGCGAGTTTCCGAAGATGATTCGTCCGGATTCGTGCTGCTCAGCGACTACATTCCGGATGTCATCCTCGAGATACGCTACTATTCCTCTTTCAATTTCGTCGGCACGCGCGTCGACGGCTACGAGGAGCCTGTCGCACTTTTGACCCTCGAGGCCGCGAAGGCCCTGAAGACGGTGAGCGACAAGATGATGGCGAAGGGATACAGGCTGAAGATATACGACACCTACCGCCCGCAGTGTGCAGTGAACCATTTCGAGCGTTGGGCGACCGACCTGAGCGATACGCTGACAAAGGCCTTCTTCTATCCCGAACTCGGCAAGGAGGTGCTCTTCGACCTGGGATTCATAGCGCACCGTTCGGGCCACAGCCGGGGCAGCACCGTCGACCTGACCCTTTTCGACATGCGTACCGGCAGGGATCTTGACATGGGAGGTCCGTTCGACTATTTCGGCGACCTGTCGCATCCCGATTACGACGGCGTGACCGCAGAGCAGCGCGCAAACCGCGACATGCTGCGCGATGCCATGCTCGAGGCGGGCTTCAAGCCCCTCTCCTCCGAGTGGTGGCACTTCAGCCTCAGGAACGAGCCCTATCCGGACACCTACTTCACTTTTCCCAACAGCTCCAAATCGATAGGAAACAGATAACAAATACCAAACAAAATGAGAAGAAAAATAGTTGCGGGCAACTGGAAGATGAATACCACGGTTGCCGAAGGAAAGGTCCTTGCCGAGGACATCGTAAAGAAGGTCGCAGAGGTTCCCTCTGATGTGAAGCTCATCGTTTCAACTCCGTTCACCCACCTCGTTGCTGTCGGGGAAGTCCTTGCAGGTTCGCCTGTGGCTCTTGCGGCACAGAACTGCGCCGACGAGGCAAAGGGCGCATACACCGGCGAGGTCTCGGCGGCGATGGTGGCAAGCACCGGATGCTCCTATGTCATCCTCGGCCACTCCGAGCGTCGCCAGTACTACGGCGAGACCTCCGCGACCCTCGTGAAGAAGATCCAGTTGGCTCTCTCCCAGGGCCTCATGCCGATCTACTGCGTGGGCGAGAAGCTCGAGGAGCGCAACGCAGGCAAGCATTTCGAGGTCGTTGGAAGCCAGATCGAAGAGGTCCTCTTCACCCTGACCCCGGAGCAGATGGCTCATGTGGTCATCGCATACGAGCCCGTATGGGCAATCGGAACCGGCGTCACCGCGACGTCCGAACAGGCTGAGGAAATCCATGCCTTCATCCGCAAGTTCGTCGCCGACAAGTTCGGCAAGCAGATCGCTGAAGACCTCACCATCCTCTACGGCGGCAGCTGCAAGCCTTCCAACGCGAAGGAGCTCTTCGCATGCCCCGACATCGACGGCGGCCTGATCGGCGGCGCTTCCCTCAAGGCTGACGACTTCATCGCAATAGCAAAGTCATACTAGTGGACTACATCGCGGTACACATCACCATCGAGCCCTTCTCCGAAGAGTGGTCCGAGATCGTCGTGGCCGAGATAGCTGATCTCGGCTATGACAGCTTTGACGTGCAGGAGCCCGTGCTCAATGCCTACATCCCCAGGGACAACTTCTCGGAGCCCGACCTGCGGACCGTGCTGAGCGGCTTCGCCTCCGCTCCGTTCGCCCTTTCCCACACCGTCGAGCTGATTCGCGAACAGAACTGGAATGCCGTATGGGAGAGTGATTTCGACCCGGTGACGATAGGCGGGGAGGTTACGCTCAAGGCTCCCTATCACAAGGATCTGCCCAAGACCAGGTACAACATCGTCATCAATCCCCAGATGTCCTTCGGCAGCGGCCATCACCAGACGACCTGCATGATGGTCGAGACCCTTCTCGAACTCAGGGACCGGAGGATGCTTCGCGGCAAGTCGCTGCTGGACATGGGCTGCGGCACCGGCGTGCTGGCAATCGTCGCCTCCAAGCTGGGCGCGGCGGTCCCCGTCCACGCCATCGACATCGATCCGACGTGCGTGCGCTCTTCCTGCGACAACGCGCGCCGCAACAGGGTGGCCCACAAGATCGTCATCAAGTGCGGCGACGCCTCGCTCATCCAGGCGGGCAGATATGACATCGTGCTTGCAAACATCAACAGGAACATCCTTCTGAACGACATGTCGACCTACGTGCGTTCGCTCCGCCCGGGAGGGATGCTGGCAATCAGCGGCTTCTATCTGGAGGACATCCCGATGCTCGAGGCAGAGGCTGTCCGTCTCGGCATGGAGAAGCGCTCCGTCCGGGAGAAGGAGGGTTGGGCGGCCGTGACATTCGCAAGAAAGGATCAAGTCGGTTTCTGAGGCCTTGGCCTGATGCCGTGAAAATCCCTTCCAGGTGCTGGAGGGGATTTTTTTCATCATTTCCCGAAATAATTGCTAACTTTACAAGATAGTTGAAAATTGTGTCATCATGATAACGAAACATTTGACGATAGACTACGAAGAGTATGAATCGGCTGAGGAACTCTGCCGGAAGGACCGTGAGACCCTTGACGCAGCCATCGAGGCGCGCAGGGGAGCATATGCCCCGTACTCGAAGTTCATGGTCGGAGCTGCGGTCCGCCTTGCCTCCGGCACGCTCGTGAAGGGCGCCAACCAGGAGAACGCGGCCTATCCTTCCGGCCTCTGTGCCGAGAGGACCGCGATGTTCTCGGCAAGCGCCCAGCATCCCGGCGACCCGTTCGAGGCTCTCGCCGTGGTGTGCGGATGGGATGAGAAGAACCTGCTTCCGGAACCGGGCTATCCTTGCGGAGCCTGCCGTCAGGTGATGGCCCAGTATGAACGCGAAAGCGGCAGGCCGCTGAGGATCATCATCGGCAGCGCCGGCAGGATACAGATATTCAACGGCGTGTCGTCGCTTCTTCCCTTCCTCTTCACGGATTTGTAGATCAGGAGAATGTAATGGAGCCGAAAGGGCACAAAGAAAGGGTAAGCTTGATATATCGCACCGCTACAACCACCTACCCTTGCTGCGGTCAAGCCCTGGGGGAGTTCGGTGGGAGCTGGTCGTATATGACTTACCCCGGCACAAAAGTATAAACTTTTTTGGACATAGAAAAATTAAATGAAAATTTGTATCGGACTGTCGGGTGGCGTCGATTCCAGCGTGGCGGCATATCTGCTCAAGCAGCAGGGGTATGACGTCTTCGCCCTCTTCATGCAGAACTGGCACGACACGACCGGTACGCTGCATGGCGACTGCGAATGGGAGGAGGACCGCTCGGTGGCCGAGATGGTCGCCCGCAAGGTGGGGATACCATTCCATTTCGTGGACCTGAGCGACGTCTATCGCCAGAGGGTGGTGGACTATATGTTCAGCGAGTACGAGAAGGGTCGCACCCCTAATCCCGACGTGCTGTGCAATCGTGAGATAAAGTTCGATGCATTCCTGAAGGCGGCGCAGGAGCTCGGCGCGGACTATGTGGCCACCGGCCATTACTGCCGCAAGGAGAGTTTCGTCGATGCGGAGGACAGGACCGTCTACCGCATACTTGCAGGTAGCGACCCGAACAAGGACCAGAGCTACTTCCTCTGCCAGCTTGACCAGCAGCAGCTTTCCAAGGCCCTCTTCCCGATAGGCGACATCGTCAAGCCCGAAGTGCGCCGCATCGCAAGGGAGGCGGGGCTGCCGAGCGCCGAGAAGAAGGACAGCCAGGGCATATGCTTCGTCGGCAAGGTGGACTTGCCGGTCTTCCTGCAGCAGAAGCTCAAGAGCCGCGAGGGGGACGTGATAGAGATTCCCCGGAGCCACTACGACGCGCTTCCGGCGCGGCAGACGCTCGAGCAGAAGGCGCAACCGTTCGTCTACACGCCGGCCGACGGCACGCTGGCGGGACGCCACATCGGCGCGCAGTACTACACGATCGGCCAGCGCAAGGGGCTCAACATCGGCGGACATGCCGACCCGCTGTTCATCATAGCGAACGACATCGACAACAACCTCATATACGTGGGGGAGGGGAAGGACCATCCCGGCCTCTACCGCGAGGCGCTGCGCATCCGTCCGGAGGAGGTCCACTGGATCCGCCCGGACAAGGAGATGGCCCCCGGCGAAAGCCGTCGCTATCTTGCGCGCATCCGCTACCGTCAGCCGCTGCAGGGGGCTTTCCTCATCTGCCGCGAGGACGGACTATACATGCTTTTCGACACCCCGCAGCGGGGAATCACTCCGGGCCAGTTCGCCGTATGGTACACTCCGGACGGGGAGATGCTCGGCAGCGGAGTGATAGACAAATGACAATACAAGCCAGATATGAAGAAAATACTGTTCCATCTTTTGACAATCGTCACGCTTTCGGTGGCGGCCGTATCATGCGGCGGAACCGACGACCCCAAGAACAACGAACAAGAAAAGGAGCAGAAGAAGAGCTCGGCAGCCGAACTCTCCTCGTTCTACCTGAAGAAGGTGAGCAACTCCACCCTCACGGATGACATCGAGGCATACATTGCCTCGGGGAACGTGCTCAAGTTCTCGATACCCGAAGCGACCGATCCCAAGACGCTGGTGCCGATCCTGAACATCTCCGCCAAGGCGACCGCCTACATCAACGAGACGCCCTATGAGTCCGGAAAGAGCTATGACTTCTCCAAGTCGACGATCATCAAGGTCGTTTCCGAGTCCGGTGAGGTGACGAGGAACTACACGGTCCAGTGGGAGAACGGAGACAACTTCATGGACAGCTACATCTATCAGCTGATGGACAAGTGCAACATCCCAGGCATCTCCTTCGCGGTGATGAAGGGCAGCACCGTGGTCTACAACAAGGGCTTCGGCTACGCAAACAAGGCTACCGGAGAGCGCGTCACCCCGGACCACCTTTTCCGCATGGCCAGCATCTCCAAGCAGTTCTGCACCCTTTGCATCATGATGCTCAAGGAAGAGGGCAAGCTGAGCCTCGACGACAAGGTGTTCGGCGACAAGGGCATCCTCAAGGGGCTGTTCCACAACCTCACGCCATATCACGAACAGATCACGGTGCGCCAGCTGCTCAGCCATTCCAGCGGCATCTGCGCCGGCCTCGACGACCCGGCGTTCACCTCGTCCTACAGATACTACAACGGAAACAAATCCACTCCGGTTCCGACGGACACGCTGATCCAGAGGACCATAAACAAGCGCCAGCAGCCCTATGTCAACTCCAGCGGAGCCACCTACAGCCCCGGCGCCCTCTACAACTACAGCAACGTGGGCTTCTGCATCCTGCATCGCATAGTCGAGGTGGTGAGCGGAAAGGAGTATGAGAAATACCTGCAGGAAGACGTGCTCGCAAAGATGGGCGTCTACGACACCCATGTCGGAGGCTATGAGAACCAGCGTCTCAAGAACGAATGCGTATTCTACTCCCAGGGTGGCGGTGACGGCTATGCCAATCCTCTCCACGAGCTTGCGGGTGCCGCCGGCATCATCACATCCACTACCCAGATGATGCGGGTGCTGACCTACATCGACGGTCGCGACGACGTGCCCGACATCTTCTCCAAGCAGACTCTCTCGGAGATGTACACTCCTTTCTCATATGCATCCAACTCGTCCTACAAGACCTACGGGCTTGGCTGGAGGATGAACAACTCCAAGCGTTTCTACGGCTCCCATTTCCATGGCGGCAACATCGCGGGCACTGCGACCATGTGGGTCGGCGGCGCCACCGGCGATGCGCTCGGGGACTATCCCGACATAATGAGCGGAGCCATCATCTGCAACTCAAGGTCGTATGACGACGAGCTGACCTGGAGCACCAGCTGGGGTACCAGCTCCTCGAACGACATCGACGACTCGTTCTACATCATCCTCGGCGAGGCGTTCAGACATTTCATGTAAGATCATAAAACACACGGACAATGAAAAAAAGATTTTCCTGCCTGATGGTACTGGCCCTCTCGGCCGTCATGTTCCACGGTTGCGTGGAACCCGAGCCGGAGCCGGAACCGCTGAGCAATGACGCGAAGCTCTCTTCCGTCTCATTCAGCATAGTCAACAACCCGATGCTCGAGCATACGGCCAATGCGGTCAATGCGGTGGGCTACATGTTCGCTTCAGTCTCCGAGAAGGCGGACCTCTCGAAGCTCGCGCCCACGATCAAGTGCTCCAAGGGGGCAACCGTGAAGATCGACGGCAAGGAATATGTCGAAGGACAGACATATGACTTCTCCAAGGTCGCGAAGATCGAGGTGACGTCGGAGTCCGGCACCAAGAGCACCTCCGCAAAGATCAGCGTCACCCATGGCGACACGTCCATCGACGAGACTGTCTATTCGTTCATGAACGACTTCAACGTCCCGGGAGTCTCCATCTCCATAATGAAGGGCTCCAAGGTGGTCTATTCGAAGGGCTACGGCTTCTCCGTCAAGTCGAAGGAGGAGGTCTGCACCCCGGACCACCTCTTCCGCATGGCTTCCATCTCCAAGCAGTTCTGCACGATGTGCATCATGTCGCTCAAGGAGGAGGGCAAGCTCGGTCTCGACGACCAGGTGTTCGGAGACAAGGGCATCCTTCACGGACTGTACCAGAACATCACGTCATATCACGAGGGCATCACGGTCAGGCATCTGCTGAGCCACAGCTCGGGCCTTTGCAAGGGCCTCTCGGATCCCTGCTTCACCACCTCCTACAGGAAGTTCAAGGACAACACTCCGGTGCCTACCGACACCCTGATCCAGCGTACGCTCAACAACAGGCAGTATCCTGACGTCGCCAGCGGCATCACCTGGTGCGGCGGCGCCGCATACAACTACAGCAACATCGGCTTCTGCGTGCTGCACCGCATCGTCGAGGTCGTGAGCGGCAAGGATTACGAGACCTACCTCAAGGAGGTCCTGGCAAGGATGGGCGTTACCGACACCCACATCGGAGGCTATGAGAACGAGCGCCGTGCGAACGAGTGCTACTTCTACTCGCAGGACGGTGCCAACGGCTATGACAATCCGCTGCGAATGATCGCCGGAGCGGCCGGCATCATCACCTCCACCAACCAGATGATGAAGGTGCTCGCGCACATGGACGGCGAGGACGACGTGCCGGATGTCTTCACTTCCGAGACTCTCAAGGAGATGTATACTCCCTACACCTATGCCGCACAGTCATACAACCGTTACGGCCTCGGCTGGAGGATGAACCACTCCACGATGTTCAAGGGTGCGCACTATCACGGCGGCAACATCGCCGGCACCGCGACTCTCTGGGTCGGACACACGAACTCCGGAATGAGCGGCGCGATGGTCTGCAATTCGAGGGCATACAACAGCAACTCGAACGGCGACATCGACGACAACCTCTACATCATCCTCTCGAAGTTCATGAACTATTTCAATTAGCGGACTGACGATGGCGCAGCGGACCGAGGTGCTTGTGGCGGGTGGCGGCCCTGCCGGGATGATGGCGGCCATACGTGCCGCCGAGCAGGGGTGCAAGGTCACTCTGCTGGAGAAGAACGACTCCTGCGGAAGGAAGATACTCGTGACAGGCAAGGGACGCTGCAATGTGACCAACATGCGCGAGTGGCCCGAGTTCTCGCTGCACATCCATCCCGCCGCCAATTTCCTGCGCCCGTCATTCTACGGCTTCTCGAACCATGCTCTGGTGAGCTATCTCGACTACATCGGCCTTCCGACGGTGGTGACACAGGGCGAGCGCGTCTTTCCGCAATCCATGCGGGCGGCCGACGTCGCCTCCGCGCTCGTTTCGCGTCTCCGGCAGGTGGGCGTCGAGCTTCGTTGCGGGTGCGACGTGGTGGCGGTAGAGAAGGAGGGGGAGCTGTTCAGGTGCACCTACTCCTGCATGCCGCGCAAGGGTGAGGTGGGCGTGCAGAGCATCTTCGCGGACTGCTTCATAATTGCCACCGGCGGGTTGTCATATCCCGCGACCGGCAGCACCGGGCGCGGCTATGAGCTCGCAAAGTCGCTGGGCCATACGGTGGAGCCGCTGTTCCCGTCGTTGACCGCGCTCATGCCGTCGCATTATGACACCGCCCTCGTCGGCCTCGATCTCGAGAATGTAGGACTCATCCTCGAATTGGACGAGCGCGTGGAGCAGCTGGAACAGGGCGACCTGTCGTTCACCTCGAACGGCATCGAGGGATCGCTCGGCTACCGTGTGAGCCGCAAGGCGGTTGGCGCGCTTCGCAACGGGCGCAAGGTCGAACTCGTGCTCGACCTGAAGCCTGCGCTCTCCCTTGCGACGCTTGAGGCGAGGCTGGCGCGCGAACTTGACTCTCTCGGCTATTCCCCCGCTTCCCTCGGCCCGATGCAGATGAAGACGCTCCTGCGCAGGCTGATGCCGGCTCAGCTGGTGAATCCCTTCGTCAGCGCGCACGCCGGAGCGGACGTGCGCAACCTGCCGCGCCTGCTCAAGGAGTGGCGGTTCAGGATAGTATCCTATACCGGATATGAGAGGGCGGTCGTCACGGCGGGCGGAGTCTCCCGCAAGGAGATAGTCGCAAAGAACATGAGCTCCAAGCTTGTGCCCGGACTCTATTTCGCTGGTGAGGTGATGGATGTCGACGGCGATACGGGCGGCTACAACCTGCAGATAGCCTTCTCGACGGGCGCGATGGCGGGCCAGAGCGCCGCTCAGCGTATACTCAGTTCGAAGCGGGAGGAAGCTGAGGCCTGAAATGTGATCACGTCGCCGCGCGTGTACCTTTCCGCGGCGGAATCCTCGACGACAACGATGTCTCCGGTCCTTAAGGACGTAAGGCGCGTAATGACCACTATCGCGTCTGCGATGGCCTGTGCCGTTGCCGGCTCGTCGTCCGCCGGGGTCATTTCCAGCGTGAAGAAGGTCGTTCGGTCGACGAAGGGGGAGAGGCTCCCGTCAGTCCCGTGGCAGTAGATCAGGAGACCGGTCCCGAGGGAGTCGAAATAACGGCCGGCGAAACGTGCGCCCACGGCCTTGCCTGCCTTGTTGGCCCTGGTCCAGCGGCAGGAGTGAACCTCGACGCCGTCACAGCCGTCAGGCAGGAAGAAATCCTTCGGCTCCCTTATGAGGGTCGAATCCGGCCTGACGCTGTAACTGCCGTCAGAATGCATCACGAGGATGTTCATCGTGCTATTTCATCGAGAGTTTGATCTTGGTGAGGACATGCTTCGTGTCGAGCGTGAAGTCCCCGTCCATGATCCAGTTGTAGTAGCTCGGCTCCTTCATGAGCACTTCCTTCACCGTCTTGCCCTTGTGCTTTCCGAAGTTGATGGTCGGTTCGTCCTTGTCGTTGAGGACGATCCTTCCGGCATAGTCGACGAAGCGCGTCATGCAGGAATACTTGGCAAGGTAGGCAACATCGTTCTGGAGCGGATCCACCTCGTCCTTGCCGTACTTGTCGAGCTGCGCCTCGAGCACCTCGTAGGTGGCCATCGTGTCGGCCTCGGCGGAGTGCGCCTGCTCGAGGTCCTTGTCGCAATAGAACCTGTAGGCAGCCTTGAGGGTGCGCTGCTCCTTCTTGTGGAAGATGTTCTGGACGTCGACGAGCTTGCGCTTGCGGAAGTCGAAGTCGACGCCGGCGCGGAGGAACTCCTCGGCCAGCATCGGGATGTCGAACTTCAGCGAGTTGTAGCCGGCTATGTCGCAACCCTCCATCCAGGCGGCCATGGACTTCGCCAGCTGGCGGAACTTGGGCTCGCCCGCGACATCCTCGTCGGAGATGCCGTGCACGGCCTGCGCCTCCGGGGATATGGGAATCTCCGGGTTGAAGCGACGTGTCTTGACCTCGACCTTGTTGGGCTCGCCCGGCGCTGCGGGCGACACCTTCACCATGGAAATCTCGACGATGCGGTCACGTGCGACGTCGAGACCCGTGCTCTCGATGTCGAAAAACAGGAGAGGGTTCTTGAGTGCGAGCTGCATGGGAAGCAGGTTATGCGTTGATCATCACCGGCATGAGCAGTGCGCGGAGATTCTCGTCCGGGTTCGCTTCGTCTGCGGAGACGATGAGCGCTGCGCGGCAAGGGTCTGCGAGCTCGATGCGGATGTTCTGGTACGGCAGGTTGTTGAGGATCTCGAGAAGGAACGGAGCCTTGAAACCGATTTCCATGGCCTCGCCGTCATACTGGCAAGGGAGCTTTTCGTATGCCGACATCGAGAAGCTGAGGTCCTGTGCGGAGATGAGCACCTCGTTGAAGGAGAGCTTGAGCTTGATCTGGTTCGACACCTGGTTCGAGCATACTGCGATGCGCTTCACCACTCCGAGAAGGTCGGTGCGGCCGATCGTCATCTTGTTGTTGTTGTTCTTCGGGATTACCGTGCGGTATGCGGGGTAGTTGCCTTCGATGAGACGGCAGACGAGGATGTTGTTGTTGAAGTTGAAGTATGCGTTCTTGTTGTCGAACTGGACAGTGATGTCGTCCTCAACCTTCGCCAGGATGGTCTTGAGGATGTATGCAGGTTTCTTGTGGAGGATGAACGAGGACTTCTGCGAAGCCTTTGCGCCGGTGAACTCATAGCAGATGAGCTTGTGCGCGTCGGATGCCACGAAGGTGGTGGACTCGACGTCCATGTCGAAGAAGATACCGTTCATCACGGGGCGGAGCTCCTCCTCTGCGGTAGCGTAGATGGTGCTGTTGATGCCGTTGAGAAGGGTTGCGGCAGGGATGATGAGGCTTTCGGACACGCCGCCGATCTCGGGAAGCTTCGGGAAGTCCGCAGCGTCGAAGCAAGGGATCTTGGATGCGCCGCTTGCCCAGGTGATCTCCATGATGGATTCGCCGCCCGTCGTCTTGAAGGTGAGGGGCTGGTCGGGGAATTCCTTGAGGGAGTCGGTCAGGAGCTTTGCGGGAATGGCCGTGCGACCCTCTTCCTCAACCTGTGCGATCTCGATGTTGGTCTTGAGCGTGGTCTCACCGTCGGATGCAGTGACCGTCAATGTGTTGCCGCTGAGCTCGAAGAGGAAGTTCTCCAGGATTGCGAGTGTCGGTTTGCTTGCGATTACTTTTGAAACTGAGACCAGTCCGGTCAACAGTTCTGAACTTGATACTGCGAATTTCATGATTGTATTGTTTTGTTTATTATTTTGATTCCCTTTGTGGCCGTACCGTTCGGGTACAACTATGTATAATAACTTACAAATATAACTATTTTTTGGCATACAATTTGACTTTTTTCGACTCTGTTTTCACAAAACTTGAAGGAATCATGAAACATAAAGTGCTTTACTGCCTGCTATGTGTCCTCCTGTCAGCCGGAGCGGCATATCTCGTTGCAGACAAAGTCGTTGATAGACAGCTCTCAGGCTCCCGGTCATCCATGTCGAACGCAAATGTCTCGGATGGGGCCGCATCACGCGCCGTCCGCCAGATAACTGCCGCGGACGAGAGGTTGTCGTTCAGCGACGCTGCAGAAATGGCAGTCCAGACTGTCGTATATGTCAAAGTAACACAGCGTGCCAAGAACCAGTACCCTTCCTCCGTGCTGGACCTCCTCTTCGGATTCGCATCCACGCCCCAGGACCAGGTCGGACTCGGCTCCGGCGTCATCATCCGTCCTGACGGCTACATCGTGACCAACAACCACGTCGTCAACGGCGCTGACGTGATAGAGGTGACCCTTGAGGACAATCACAGCTACCCGGCAAAGCTTGTCGGCACCGACCCGGCGACGGACATCGCGCTGCTCAAGATCGACGCGCAGGACCTCCCGTGCATCGAGCTGGGCAACTCCGACGACCTCCGTCTGGGTGAGTGGGTGCTCGCGATCGGCTCTCCGTACGACCTCCGCTCGACGATCACCGCCGGCATCGTCAGCGCGAAGGGACGCTCCCTTCCGAACTATGACGGACAGTACAAGGTGGAGTCGTTCATCCAGACCGACGCGGCAGTCAACCCCGGCAACAGCGGCGGAGCCCTCGTCAACACCGCGGGCCAGCTCGTCGGCATAAACACCTCGATAATCTCCCTGACCGGCTCCTATGCGGGCTACTCGTTCGCCGTCCCGGTCAACATCGTCAAGAAGATTGCCGATGACTTCATCGAGTACGGCGAGGTACGCCGTGCGATGCTCGGCATCTCGATGACGGAAATCACCGCCTCGATGGCACGCCAGCTCGGACTTGACCAGGTCGAGGGCGTGTATGTGGCAAAGGTCCAGGACGGAAGCCCTGCCGACAAGGCGGGAGTGAAGGCGGGAGACGTGCTTGTTGAGATCAACCTCAACAAGGTGCGCAACGCTGCTGCTGTCCAGGAGCAGGTGAGCCGCCTCAGACCGGGCGAGCAGGCTGCCCTGACCGTCCTTCGCGACGGCGAGCAGAAGGAGTTCGTGGCGCAGCTTTAGGCGTCCGCGCCGGTGAGGCGCAACCCCTGATTTTTTGATGATTATTGCACTGCGAAGCGATGCTTTTTGAAACTTTTTGAAAAATCCATCGTAAAATAAAGTGCATTTGAAACGCGATGCCGGCAGTATCGCGTTTCTTTTTGCTTTTGTCCGTATACGGGTATATTATTCAATTTCATTATAGATGAGACAGTTAAAGATTACAAAATCAATCACCAACCGCGAGAGCGCTTCTCTGGACAAGTACCTGCAGGAGATCGGCCGCGAGGAATTGATTACAGTGGAAGAAGAGGTCGAACTTGCACAGCGAATACGCAAGGGCGACCAGGAAGCTCTCGAAAAATTGACACGCGCAAACCTCAGGTTCGTGGTCAGTGTCGCCAAGCAGTACCAAAACCAGGGCATCAGCCTCCCGGACCTCATCAACGAGGGAAACCTCGGCCTGATCAAGGCTGCCGAGAAGTTCGATGAGACCCGTGGCTTCAAGTTCATCAGTTACGCAGTCTGGTGGATCCGCCAGTCCATCCTGCAGGCCCTCGCAGAGCAGTCGCGCATCGTGCGTCTCCCTCTCAACCAGGTGGGCTCCCTCAACAAGATCAACAAGGCCCTTTCAAAGTTCGAGCAGGAGCACGAGCGCATGCCGTCGCCTGACGAGCTTTCCGAAATATTGGACATCCCTCGCGAGAAGATCGCCGACACGCTCCGCGTCTCCGGCCGTCACGTCTCCGTCGACGCACCTTTCGTGGACGGCGAGGACAACAGCCTTCTCGACGTGCTCGTCAACAACGACTCACCGAACGCGGACCGCGGTCTGGTGAACGAGTCCCTCAACAAGGAGATCGAGCGTGCCCTCTCGACGCTTACCGAGCGCGAGCGCGACATCGTCAGATACTTCTTCGGCATCGGATGCCAGGAGATGACCCTCGAGGAGATCGGTGAGAAATTCGGTCTCACACGTGAACGCGTCAGGCAGATCAAGGAGAAGGCGATCCGCCGTCTCCGCCACAGCGCAAGAAGCAAACTCCTCAAGAGCTACCTCGGATAGTCATGGGTTTCTGGTCATCAATCGGAAGTGGAATCGCTGCATTCAGCGACTTCATCTGCGGTTATCCGCTCTTTTTCCTCCTCATCGGAGGCGGTTTGTTCTTCCTGATCTACTCCAAGTTCGCGCCCCTGCGCTACTATGGACGCTCCATCCAGGCCCTCAGGGTCAAGGATGACAAGGCCGAAGGCCAGATCAGTTCATTCGAGGCACTCACCAGCGCCATTGCCGCAACTGTCGGCATGGGCAACATCGCCGGCGTGGCCATCGCGCTCTCGATCGGCGGCCCGGGCGCAATCTTCTGGATGTGGATCAGCGCCATCGTCGGCATGGCCACCAAGTTCTTCGAGGGTACCATCGCCGTCATGTACAAGGGCAAGGACTCCGAAGGCGAGACTCAGGGCGGCCCCATGTACATGATTACGAGCGGCCTCGGCAAGAAGTGGAAGCCGCTGGCCGTCTTCTTCTCAATCTTCGGCCTCATCGGCACGCTCTGCATCATGCAGGCCAACCAGCTCACCGAATCGGTGCTCACCATATTCTTCGAGCCTGAGCAGAACACCCTCATGATGCGCTTCATCATCGGAGTGGTCATCTGCGTCATCGTCTCCTGCGTGATCCTCGGCGGCATCAAGCGCATCTCCAAGGTGGCGACCAAGATCGTCCCCCTGATGGTCGCGCTCTATTTCATGCTCGTCCTCTACATCATGATCCGCCACTTCAACTACGTGCCGGGCGTCCTGCGCGACATCGTGGTCGGCGCGTTCACCCCGAGGGGCGCACTTGGCGGCGGCATCGGCTCGATCATAACCATCGCGCTCACCGGCGTGCGCCGTGCCGCACTGGTCAACGAGGCCGGCGTGGGTACCGCATCCATGATGCACGGTGCTTCCAAGAACAACGAGCCTGTACGTGAAGGCCTCGTGGCCATGATCGGCCCTTCGATCGACTCCGGCCTGGTCTGCACGCTGACTGCGATCGCCATCCTCATCGGAGCTGCGATCAAGCCTGAGATCATGCCCGCCGGCTCAGGCATGGGCTCCATGGAAGGCCTCAGGTTCGCGCTCAACGCATTTGAGGCATCCATTCCCGGCGTGGGCGCATATCTGCTCTTCATGATGGTGCTCCTCTTCGCGTTCAGCACGATGTTCTCCTATTCATACTACGGACAGAAGTGCACGGGCTTCCTCTTCGGAGCAAAGAATGCAAAGTATTACAACATATTCTTCCTTGTGATGCTCGTCGTCTCGGCCATGATACCTCTCAAGGCTGCAGTCAGCCTCATCGACTCGGCATATGCGCTCATGGCGTTCCCGACAATGTTCACTCTCTTCTGCCTCGCGCCGAAGGCCCGCAAGGAGATGGACAAGTATTTCGCAAAGACCAAGAAACAGAACAAATGAATCCAGTATCATATCTGACACAGAAGGCGACCGCTGCAGTGGAGGCGCTTTACGGTGTCGCACCGGCTCCCGGAATGATCCAGGTGCAGGCTACCCGCAAGGAGTTCGAGGGAGACCTCACCCTTGTAGTGTTCCCACTGCTCAAGACCAGCCACAAGGCTCCCGATGTCACCGCACAGGAAATAGGTGCATGGCTTGAGGCCAATACGGACGCGGTCTCCTCGTTCAACGTCGTGAAGGGCTTCCTCAACATCAAGCTCTCCTCCGCATACTGGAACGACGTCCTCCGCCGCATCGTCGCCGACGGCGACTTCGGTCAGCTGCCCCCTACGGGCAAGACCATCATGGTGGAGTTCTCGAGCCCCAACACCAACAAGCCTCTCCACCTGGGACACGTCAGGAACAACCTTCTCGGCTCTTCGGTGGCCGCGCTGCTCGCTGCCGGCGGCAACAAGGTCATCAAGGTCAACCTGGTCAACGACCGCGGCATCCACATCTGCAAGTCGATGCTGGCTTGGCTCAAGTGCGGCAACGGCATCACGCCGGAGCAGGCAGGCAAGAAGGGCGACCATCTGATCGGCGACTACTATGTCAAGTTCAACGACCTGTTCAAGGATGAGGTCCGCCAGCTCGTGGCGGGCGGCATGAGCGAGGAGGAGGCAGAGAAGAATGCCCCGATCCTCAAGGAGGCCCAGCAGATGCTCGTCAAGTGGGAGAACGGTGACAAGGAGGTCGTGGACCTCTGGAAGATGATGAACGGCTGGGTCTACGAAGGTTTCGCACAGACCTACAAGAGCCTCGGCATCGAGTTCGACCGCACCTATTACGAGTCCCAGACCTACAAGAGCGGAAAGTCCCTCGTGGCGGAAGGCCTCGAGAAGGGCATCTTCTACAAGAGGGAGGACGGTTCCGTCTGGTGCGACCTGACGGGCGACGGCCTCGACCAGAAGCTCCTGCTCAGGGGTGACGGCACCTCCGTATACATGACGCAGGACCTCGGCACCGCAAAGCAGCGTTTCGAGGAATACAGCCTCGACGAGCACATATATGTGGTCGGAAACGAGCAGAACTACCATTTCCAGGTGCTGAAGCTCATCCTTGGGAAGCTCGGCTTCGAATGGTCAGATGCGATCTATCACCTTTCCTACGGCATGGTCGAATTGCCGGAGGGCAAGATGAAGTCCCGCGAGGGCACCGTTGTCGACGCCGACGACCTTATCGAGAAGATGTACGCCACTGCGAAGGAAACCTCCCTCGAACTGGGCAAGCTCGACGGCATGGACGAGAAGGAGCAGGACGCGCTGTTCCGCATGCTCGGCCTGGGTGCGCTGAAGTATTTCATCATCAAGGTCGACCCGCGCAAGACGATGCTCTTCGACCCGAAGGAGTCCATCGACTTCAACGGCAACACCGGCCCGTTCATCCAGTATACCCACGCCCGCATCAAGTCCATCCTCAGGAAGGCCGAGGCAGAGGGCATCAAGGTGTCGGCCGAGTGCTGCGGCGCTCCCATGATCGCCAAGGAGGAGACTCTCGTGCAGTTGCTCGCTTCCTATCCCGACAAGGTGGCTGAGGGTTGTGCGGCACATTCGCCGGCAATCATCGCCAACTATGCATACGAACTTGCAAAGGAGTTCAACCAATATTATCACGACACACAGATCCTCCGCGAACAGGACGCAGCGGTGCGCTGCCAGCGCCTGCTCCTGATAGGCACGATCGCAAGGGTGCTCTCGCGTGCGATGGCAATCCTCGGCATAGACCTTCCGGAAAGGATGTAGCATATTGCAAGGATGTCGATGTTCCCCACTTCGAAGAAGGAGATGGAGGCTCTCGGATGGGACGCCCCCGATGTCATCCTCTTTTCGGGTGATGCGTTCATCGACCATCCGTCATTCGGCGCTGCAGTGATCGCCCGCGTGCTCGAGAGCCGCGGATACCGCGTCGCAGTGGTGCCCCAGCCCAACTGGCGCGACGACTTGCGCGATTTCCGCAAGTTGGGCGCGCCAAAGTTGTTTTTCGGCGTCACCGCCGGCGCGATGGACTCGATGGTGAACCACTACACGGCCGCACGCCGCCTGCGCAGCAACGACGCCTATACTCCGGGCGGCATCGCCGGACAGAGGCCCGACTACGCGGTTACTGTCTATTCCAACATCATAAAGGATCTCTATCCCGACGTGCCGCTTGTCATAGGCGGCATCGAGGCTTCACTTCGCCGCCTCACCCATTATGACTACTGGCAGGACTGCCTCAAGCCCTCCGTCCTTGTGGGGAGCCGCGCCGACTACCTGGTCTATGGAATGGGGGAGAGGCCGATGGCTGCAATCGCCGATGCCATCCGCGACGGCTGGTCGCGCGAGCGGATATGCACCATACCGCAGGTAGGCTACATTTCCGACGACAAGCCGCAGCGCGAGGGCATCGAGCTCTCTTCGTTCGAGCTCTGCTGCCGGGACGACCTCCATTTCGTGAAGAACTTCCAGGTGATCGAGAGGGAGGCCAACAGGCTGGACGCCTCGTTCATCTTCGAGAAGACCGGCGACCGCTACGTGTGCCTCAATCCTCCTTACCCGCCGGCGACCACCGAGGAGATGGACGCAGTCTATGACCTGCCGTTCACCAAGCTCCCGCATCCCCGCTACAAGGGCAAGACGATTCCGGCATACGACATGATCAAGTTCTCGATCACGACCCATCGAGGCTGTTTCGGAGGTTGCAATTTCTGCACGATCGCCGCACACCAAGGCAAGTTCATACAGTCCAGGTCCATGGAGTCCGTGGAGAGGGAGGCTGCCGCCCTGGGCTCCCTGCCCGACTTCAGGGGCAACATCTCGGACCTTGGCGCGCCGACGGCCAACATGTACATGCTCGGCGGGCGCGACCGGACGCTTTGCGCGCGATGCTCGCGCCATTCATGCCTCTTCCCGTCGAGATGCGCCAACCTTGCCACGTCGCACGAGGAACTGCTGGAACTCTACCGCCGGGTGCTCGCCGTCAAGGGCATCCGCCACGCATACATCGGCAGCGGCATCAGGTATGACCTCTTCCTCGGCGAGGAGGGCTTCCTCGACGACACTTCGGAGAGATATCTGCGCGAGCTGATGGTGAACCACACTTCGGGCAGGCTGAAGGTGGCTCCGGAGCATACCGAGGAGCATGTGCTCAAGGTGATGGGCAAGCCTTCGTTCCGCCTTTTCGAACGGTTGAGGACGGAGTTCGACAGGATCGTCCGCCGCGAGGGGCTCAGGTATCAGCTGGTGCCATATTTCATCTCCGGACATCCGGGCTGCACAATGGGCGACATGGAGAAACTCTCCCGCAACCCGTATCTTCGCGGCCTCTACATGGAACAGGTGCAGGACTTCACTCCGACGCCCATGACCACCTCTTCAGTGGCATTCTACACGGGCATCGACCCGAACACCGGAAAGAAGGTCTTCGTCGAACGCGATCCGGAGCGGAAACAAAGGCAAAAGTCCTATTTCTTCAAACGTTAGAGTGGGTTTCTGAACGTTGCTGGGGGCTTTTTGCCCCTTTTTTCCTTTTTTTTAAGATTTTGGTTGCTAATTCAAAAATTTAGCCTATACTTGCAACGTGAAATAACCCTTTACACAACCATGACAAATCCAGACATGCCAAAAAAGAGAGCTGTCATCAGCTATGAGAACATGACCCCAGAATTGCAGGATGCATTCAAGGAGAAGTATCCCCACGGATATGCCGACTACCTTGGCGACATCATCAAGGTCGACAAGCCTGACGGTTCGTTCTTCCACGCTGTGACTCTCGAGATCCCCGACGCGATCTACCTTGTGAAGATCAAGGTGCGCACCGACGACTATGATGACGCCGAGGAGGATCTCTTCAAGGACGATCAGCCTGATTCCCAGGATGATTCCGGCTCCGATGACGGCTTCCCCGCAAGCGACGACGACATCGCCGCTGCCGAAGCTGCCTCCACGGAGGATGACGAATAGTTTTTGGTCCTGTTTTTAATGAGAGAGTAGCCCTAGGGTTACTCTTTTTGATTGAAAGATGCGCGGAATGCTGTCCAATTTCTTCAGATGGTTCAAGTCGCTTCCCGAACGTACGGTCCTGGGAGTGCTGGCGTTCTTCGTGGGATTGTGCAGCGGCTGTGCGGCAGTGGTGCTCAAGCTGCTCATCGGCTGGATCCACTCCGGGATAGTGGATCTCTCGGCCAGCGTCGGACACGGCTACCTCTATCTCGTGGCTCCCGGCATCGGCATGCTGCTCTCCTTCCTCTTCGTGAAATATGTCATCAAGGACGACATCAGCCACGGCGTGACAAAGGTGCTGCTGGCCGTCTCAAAGAACGAGTCGCGCATCAAGAGACGCAACATGTGGTCTTCCGTGGCTGCCAGCGCCGTGACAATCGGTTTCGGCGGCAGCGTGGGAGCGGAGGCGCCGATCGTCTATTCGGGCGCCGCCATAGGTTCGAACATCGCCCGTGCGATGAAGCTCCCCTACAAGGACATGACGATCCTGCTCGGCTGCGGTGCCGCAGGTGCCGTGTCCGGCATCTTCAAGGCGCCGCTCGCGGGTGTCCTCTTCACGCTGGAGATACTCCTGTTCAACATCTCGATGACCTCGATCCTGCCCCTGCTCGTCTCCTCGATCACGGCGACCGTGGTCTCATACTTCTTCCTGGGAGATGCGGTGGCCTTCTCCAACACCATCGAGGCCTTCTCCTGGGGCAACATGCCCTACTACCTTATTCTCGGAGTGTTCTGCGGCTTCATGTCGCTCTATTTCATACGGTCGTCGCTCTTCGCCGAGGAACGCATCCGCCGCATCCGCAAGCCGGCCCTCAGATGGGCCTTCTGCGCCGCGATGCTCGGCATCCTCGTTTTCCTCTTCCCGCAGCTCTACGGCGAGGGCTACGAGTCCCTGACCATGATGCTCAACAAGAACATGGTCGAGGTGGCCGCCGGCACCGGCGAGTCGATCGTCTTCACCAACCAATGGGCCGTGCTGGCCTTCTTCATCGCGCTCCTTCTGGTCAAGGTCTTCGCCACCGCCTTCACCAATGCCGGCGGCGGCGTGGGCGGCACCTTCGGTCCGACGCTGCTTTCGGGCGGCATTGCGGGCTTCGTGGTGGCGCGCCTCATCAACCTTGCCGGCATCCATGCGCTGCCCGAGGCCAATTTCGTCCTTGTGGGCATGGCAGGCCTGATGGCCGGCGTGATGCAGGCGCCGATGACGGCCATATTCCTCATAGCGGAGATCACGGGCGGCTACGAGCTGCTGATCCCGCTCATCGTCACCTCGGTCGTGTCATTCGCCACGATCCGCACGATGGAGTCCTATTCCATCTATACCAAGCGCATCGCGCAGCAGGGAGAGCTGCTCACTCACGACAGCGACCAGGCGGTGCTCACGTTGCTCAAGACTTCGGAGCTGGTCGAGAACGACTTCGACTCCGTAAACATAAACGGCACCTTGGGCGACCTTGTCGCCATAATTTCCACCGCTCATCGCAACATATTCCCGGTGGTTGACGACGAAGGACATTTCCAGGGGGTGGTTACCCTGGACGACGTCCGCGGCCTGATGTTCGACAGGCCGAAATATGACACGGTCAAGGTGACATCGCTCATGAAGAGCGCCCCCGCGTTCGTCTATGAGGACGAGAAGATGGACTCGGTGATGGCCAAGTTCGAGAGGACGCAGGCCTGGAACCTTCCGGTAGTCGACGACGAGAACAAATACTGCGGTTTCGTCTCGAAGTCCAAGATATTCTCGTCATACAGGGAACAGTTGCAACAGGTATCTCATGATTAAACTCTACACCGACTACATCTCCTCCCTGATGCAGGTCAATCCCTGGCAGGTGGAGCACTGTGTGGCGCTGCTCGAGGAGGGTGCCACCGTTCCTTTCATCAGCCGCTACCGCAAGGAGCGGACCGGCGCCATGGACGAGACCCAGGTGGCCATGGTCAAGCACTACTGGCTGCGTTTCGAGGACCTCGAAAAGCGCAAGACGGCCGTGATCGGCACCATCTCCGACCAGGGGAAGCTCACCGACGAACTGCTTGCGGCAATCGAGGCGGTGGTAGACCCGCAGGTGCTCGAGGACATCTATCTCCCATACAGGCCGAAGCGCCGCACGCGTGCATCCGTTGCGCGCGAGAAGGGGCTTGAACCGCTTGCGGAGGCGATGCTGTCGTTTTCCGTAGAAAGCCCTTCGAGGTCCGCGGCCGCGTATGTCAAGGGTGACGTCAAGGATGTCGAAGAGGCCCTCGCCGGCGCGCGTGACATCATTGCCGAGCATCTGAGCGAGACCCGCACGGTCCGCGCCGACCTGCGCGACCTCTACTCGAGATGGGGAACGATCGTCTCGAAGGTCTCCAAGGGCAAGGAGGATGACGAGGCTGCCTCGAAATACAGCAACTATTTCGATTTCTCGCAGAAACTGGAAAAGATACCGTCGCACCGTCTGCTGGCGGTGCTGCGCGCGGTGGACGAGGGCGTGCTCACGGTCAAGGTGGATGTGAACCCTGACCATGCCGTCGAGCGCATCTCCCGCAGGCTGTATGAGGGCCGTCGGCGCCCGTCGGCGGAGCTCCGCTCGCAGTTGGACGAGGCAGTGGCGGACAGCTACAAGAGGCTCCTGCACCCCTCCATCGAGAACGAATCCCTCTCGGCGGCGAAGGAGAAGGCGGATGTCGAGGCCATAAAGGTATTCGGCGAGAACCTTCGCCAGCTGCTGCTTGCGCCTCCTGTCGGCCAGAAGCGCACCCTTGCGATAGACCCCGGTTTCAGGACCGGATGCAAGGTGGTCTGCCTTGATGCGCAGGGCGCCCTGCTTCACAACGACACCATCTATCCGCACCCTCCGGTGAACGAGAAGATAATGTCGATGAAGAAGATATCGCAGATGGTGGAGGCCTACAGGATAGAGGTGATCGCCATCGGCAACGGCACTGCCGGCCGCGAGACCGAGGCCTTCATCAAGAAGATCGCCCTTCCCGAGGGGGTGCGCGTCTACTCGGTGAGCGAGGACGGCGCGTCTGTCTACTCTGCGTCGGATGTGGCGCGCGAGGAGTTCCCGGACTATGACGTGACTGTCCGCGGTGCGGTGTCGATCGGCCGCAGGCTCATGGACCCGCTCGCCGAACTTGTCAAGATAGACCCCAAGTCCATCGGCGTGGGCCAGTATCAGCATGACGTGAACCAGTCCCTGCTCAAGGAGACGCTTGACAACACGGTGGAGAGCTGCGTGAACAGCGTGGGCGTCAATCTCAACACCGCAAGCAAGCATCTTCTGAGCTACGTCTCGGGCATCGGCCCGGTGCTGGCACAGAACATCGTCGACTACCGTTCACAGAACGGCCCCTTCGCCGACCGTCGTACGCTTCTCAAGGTCAAGCGCTTGGGCGACAAGTCCTTCGAGCAGTGCGCCGGCTTCCTGCGCATACCGGGGGCGGAGAACCCGCTCGACAATTCCGCGGTCCATCCGGAGCGCTACCCTCTTGTCGAGAAGATGGCTTCCGACCTCGGCGTCACCGTGCCCCAGCTGATCTCGGACGGCAACCTGCGCAGTTCGCTGGATGTCTCGCGCTACGTGTCGCAGGATGTGGGCCTGCCGACGCTCAACGACATCATGCAGGAGCTCGCGAAGCCGGGACGCGACCCGAGGAACACCATCAAGGTGTTCGAATTCTCCGATGAGATACAGTCGATCGAGGATGTGAAGGTCGGCATGGTGCTGCCTTGCATCGTCTCAAACATTACGGATTTCGGCGCCTTCGTCGACCTGGGCATCAAGACGAAGGGGCTCATACATGTCTCGCAGTGCTCGGACCGTTACGTGTCGCGGCCTGCGGAGGTTCTGAAGATCAACCAGCAATTGAAAGCCAAGGTGGTGAACGTGGATTTGCAGCGGAATAGGATAGGTTTGTCATTGAAAGGTTTAAATTGATTTCTTATGATTGGAAAAATGAAAGTTTTGCGGAGATTGCTGCTTCTGACATTGGCGCTGTTTTCCGCAGGCTCCGTTTCATATGCGCAGAAGCACACGATTAGCGGCTATCTGCGTGACGCTTCGAGCGGCGAATCGCTCATCAGCGCGGCCGTGTTGGAGCGCGGCGGCCTCCAGGGTACTGTCTCCAACAACTACGGCTTCTATACGCTGACGCTTCCCGAGGGAAATGTCAGCCTCGAATGTTCATATGTGGGCTACGAACCCGTACGGATGGATTTCTCGCTGCAGCGCGACACCGTCATCAACGTGCTGCTCGTCCCGTCGGTCGAATATCTTGCAGGCGCCACCGTCACCGCTTCGCGCTCCGAGATCGGAGTGCGCGGCACGCAGATGAGCGCAATCGAGATTCCCGTGACACAGATCCGCAACATCCCGGCGCTCGGCGGCGAGGTGGACGTGCTGAAGGCCATACAGCTGCTGCCCGGCGTGCAGTCCGGCACGGAAGGCTCCGCCGGCCTCTACGTGCGCGGCGGCGGACCGGACGAGAACCTGCTGCTGCTCGACGGCGTGCCTCTGTACAACGTCAACCACATGCTGGGATTCTTTTCCGTCTTCAATGCTGACGCCATCAAGAACGTCACGCTCTACAAGGGCAGCTTCCCCGCGCGTTTCGGCAGCAGGCTCTCCAGCGTGGTTGACGTGAGGATGAACGACGGCAACGACCAGAAGATCCACGGTTCTGCCTCGATCGGCCTGATCGCCTCGAAGTTCAACCTCGAGGGGCCGATAGTGAAGGGAAAGACGACGTTCAACGTCTCGGCTCGTCGTTCCTACTACGACATACTTGCCCGTCCGATCGTCAACTGGGCGTTGAGGGAAGATCCGGATGTCAAGGCGAAGGGAGGATACTATTTTTATGACGTGAACGCCAAGGTGTCGCACAAGTTCTCCGACCGTGACAAGCTCTTCCTGAGCTACTACATGGGTGACGATGCCATCTATGTCAAGACGAAGGAGAACTATACCTCCAACGGGTATGGCGGGCAGGTCAAGTATGACAGCACGAACCGCTACGATGTAGACTGGACATGGGGAAACATCGTGGGCGCCGTCAGGTGGAACCATGTCTTCACTCCCAAGCTTTTCCTCAATACCGTGGTCAACTACACCCAGTACCGTCACGCGATAGGGATCGAAGTGGGGGAATATGAAGTCTACGAGTCCCGCTTCTCGACCGGAGCCGATTCGACCACCATCAACATGGGCTACAATTCGCTCATCAACGACATCACGGCCGCAGTCGAGCTCGAGTACCGGCCTTCGCCGGCGCATGAGGTGCGCTTCGGCGCGGGATATACCTTCCATGTGTTCCGTCCTTCCATCACGTCGGTGAAGATGAAGGAATCTTATCTCCTTGACAAGGAATACGAGTCCAGCGCCATAGACACCACGTTCGGCGACAAGTCCCTTTGCACCGGCGAGGTGGGCGTCTATGCCGAGGACAACTGGACGGTCACCCCGTGGCTTAAGGTCAATCTCGGAATGCGCTATTCGATGTACCGCACCTCCGGCAGATACTACCATTCACCTGAGCCGCGCGTTAGCGCACGCATGCTCGTGAGCGACGACCTCTCGTTCAAGCTATCCTATGCGAGGATGACGCAATACCTCCACCTGCTGAGCAACAGCAACCTGTCGCTTCCGACCGACCTCTGGGTTCCGGTGACCGACCGTGTGGAGCCGATGCGCTCGCACCAGGTGGCGGCTGGTGTCTTCTACAGCTTGTCTTTCGTCGACCTTTCGCTGGAAGGCTACTACAAGACCATGGAAAACGTGCTCGAATACAGGGACGGCGCCTCCTTCCTGGGCTCGACCACCGGATGGGAGGACAAGGTGGCACTCGGTCGCGGATGGGCGTACGGCGTGGAGTTCCTTGCACAGAAGAAGGTCGGCAAGTTCACCGGCTGGGCGGGATACACCTGGTCCAAGTCCATGCGCCAGTTCGACAGGGAAGGGGCCATGATAAACTTCGGAAAGGTGTTCCCTGCAAAATATGACAGACGCCACGATTTGAGCATCACGGCATCGTATGCTCCCGGCAAGAAAGTTGATTTCGCCGCCACGTTCGTCTACGGCACCGGAATCTGCGGTTCGCTTGCGCTGCAGGACGTGCTGATGCCTTCCTACAACGGCGACCGCAACGACGTGTCTGCCGCATACCAGGAATCTTGCCTGGAGGAGAGGAACAACTACAGGATGCCTCCATACCACAGGCTCGACGTCGGCGTCAACTTCAACAGGACCTTCGGCAACGGACACCACAGGACCATAAACGTCAGCGTCTACAATGCATACAACCGCAACAACCCGTTCTTGGTGTACCAGGGCTACAAAAGCAACAATTACTCATACATCGACCAGGACACGGGCGAACTTGTCTATGGCAGCGAGTCCGTTCCCGTCCTCAAGCAGCTCTCGATATTCCCGATCCTGCCGTCGATATCATACACTTACAAATTCTAGGGAGGGATGACAGAGATGAAAAGAACAACAGTCCTGACAATTGCATTGCTGGCATTGCTGTCGGCAGCCTCCTGCGAGAAGGAGATAACCTATACCGGCGAACAGAAGGAGAAGAAGATAGTCCTCTTCGCCGTGGCGAAGCCCGGTGAGGCGTTCGAGATGCAGGTATCGCACTCGCTCTTCTTCCTTGACACGTCCGTTGCCCGTAACCGCTTCATCGCCTCTCTCGACACCGTGGCGGGCGAAGTGACGATCAGCGTGAACGGCTCGTCGCCGGTTCGCATGATGACCACCGTCCACGAGGATGACTATTATTACTTTTATCCGCAACCGCTGTACTACGCCTGCTCCTACATTCCGAAGAGCGGGGACAGGATCAGGGTTGAGGCGCGGTTCCCCGGCTTCGATCCGGTGTCGGCCGAGACCGTAGTGCCATGGGCTCCCGTGGCATCCGTAAACTCGGCACGCTACGTCGCCACGGGTGGCAAGCAAGAGTTGCAGGTCAGCTACAGCATCACCGACGACGCAAGCTATGACAAATACTACGGCTTCTTCCCGTTCCTGAGCGAGAGATGGGAGGATGATGAGACCGGCACCTCGTCCTGGTACGGCTACTACTGCGATTTCGAGTCGAATGACCCGATCTTCAAGCAGAACAGCTCGAATCTGAGCTATCTGCTGGACGAAGACGATTTCACCGGCTACATCGAGGATTCGTTCATCAAGGGCAGGAAATATGATTTCTCCATTACGATACATCTCAACAGCGGTTTCGATCCCTACAAGTATGACGAGGACTGGCGCATGCTCACTTCGGTGCGCACCGTCACCCCGGGCCTCTTCAACTATGTCATGACCTACGGCAAGGGTGGCTCCAACTCCATCGAGGGCATCTTTGCGGAGGGGGTGACCTTGTACGGCAACGTCGAAGGCGGCTATGGCTGCCTGGGTGCCGTGGCAAGCGTTGGATTGAATGTTGATTTATCCGAAATAATTGATTAACTTTGTAGGATAAAACTTGATATCATGGACAGAAAAGTCGTAATTATTCCCACCTACAACGAGAAGGAGAACATCGAGAAGATCATCAGGGCCGTACGCGCCCTCGAGGATGATTTCCACATCCTGGTAATCGACGACGGCTCGCCCGACGGCACCGCCTCCATCGTGAAGGAGCTCCAGGGAGAATTCACCGACTCCCTGTTCATCATCGAGCGCGCCGGCAAGCAGGGGCTCGGCACGGCCTACATCACAGGCTTCAAGTGGGCCATCGAGCACAAGTACGACTACATCATCGAGATGGATGCCGACTTTTCGCACAATCCCGCAGACCTTCCGCGCCTCTACCACGCATGTTGCGACGACGGGGCCGACCTTGCGATCGGTTCGCGCTACTGCAACGGCATCAGCGTGATAAACTGGCCCATCGGCCGTGTGATCATGTCATACTATGCGTCGACTTATGTCCGCACGGTGCTCGGCATGAAGGTCTATGATACGACCGCAGGCTTCAAGTGCTACCGCAGGGTGGTGCTTGAGACCATAGATTTCGACCGCATCAAGATGCACGGCTACGGATTCCAGATCGAGATGAAATACAACGCCTACAAGCTCGGATTCCAGATCAAGGAGGTGCCGATCATCTTCATCGACCGCAAGGAAGGCACATCGAAGATGAGCAGCAGCATATTCGGCGAGGCTTTCTGGGGCGTGATAAAGCTCCGTTTCCGCAAGATCAAACCTGCACAGCATTAAGAAGCATCTAGATGCGCAGAAGAATTCTCATCCAGAACGGTACGATTGTAAATGAGGGGCTCTCCTTCCGGGGCAGCCTCTTTATTGTTGGCGATGTCATTGCGGACATCACCGATTCGGAAGCCGACCTGGAGTGCTACCGTGATCAGGCGGACGAGGTCGTCGATGCCGATGGCATGCTCGTGCTTCCAGGCGTCATCGACACCCATGTGCATTTCCGCCAGCCGGGTGCCGAATCAAAGGAGACGCTGGCGAGCGGCAGCGCAGCCGCGGTGCTGGGGGGCGTGACATCTTTCGTCGACATGCCCAACAACAACCCGCCTGCGGTCACTCTCGACGCGCTGGCAGCAAAGCGCGCGATTGCCGCGCGGGATTCACTCGCAAACTACTCTTTTTATATAGGTGCGACCGATGACAACATTGACCAGATACTTTCCGCGGATCCTCGCCAGGTGGCGGGCGTGAAGGTCTTCATGGGCTCGTCGACGGGCAACATGCTCGTTGCCGACGATGTCGCCCTGGAACGCATTTTCTCGATTCGCAGCATGCCGGTAGGCGTCCACTGCGAGGACGAGGCGACCATCGTCGCGAACATGGCTGCGGCGCGCATGCAGTATGGCGAAGACATGCCGGCGTCGGCACATCCACGGATCCGCAGCCGCGAGGCTTGCCTGCTCTCCACGCGTCGCGCAGTCAGCCTTGCCGAAAGATTCGGCGCGCATCTGCATGTGCACCACGTCACCACTGCAGAGGAACTGCAGCTGATCGGCGAAGCAAAGGGCAGGGGAGTCGAGGTGACCTGCGAAACCACGCCGAACTATCTGTGGTTCTGCGACGCCGACTACGAGCATTACGGCAACCGCATAAAGTGCAATCCCGCCATCAAGGGAGCCGCCGACCGCGAGGCTCTCCGCTCTGCGCTGCGCGACGGGCTCGTCGACACGGTGGCAACGGACCATGCGCCGCACCGACTTGCCGACAAGCTGCGCCCGTATGCCGAGGCTCCCTCGGGCATCCCTTCGGTGCAGATTTCCCTGCAGATGATGCTCTCTCTTGCGCAGCAGGGAGCTTTTTCAATTGAAAGGGTGGTCGATGCCATGTGCCATGCACCGGCACGCCTTCTCTCGATAAAGGGACGCGGATTCCTGCGTCCGGGTAATTTCGCCGACATCACGGTCGTCGACCCTTGCCGAAGCTGCAGCGTGAAGCCTGCGTCGGCATGCGGCTGGACACCGCTCGATTCGTTCGGCATCACTGTCCTCCATACTTTCGTCAACGGCGCGCACGTCGTCCGTGACGGCGCCCTGACCGGGCAGAGGGATTCGGAGGCGCTTGTTTTTGAAAGATAGACGATGGAAAGCAGAAAAGGCAACTTCCTTGATTACGTCCTTATCCTGATAGCGGTATTCTTCTGGGGAATGTCGTTCATCTGGAGCGACGAGGTCATTGACCACGGCGTTCCCATATTCTCATTCATTTTCGTGAGGATGATCATGGCCTCGCTGGCCTTGCTCGTGTTCGCCCTGATCACGGGCAAGATGCAGAAAATCCGCAAGGGGGACCTGAAGTGGTTCCTTCTGATGGTCTTCTTCGAACCTTTCATATATTTCTTAGGAGAGTCGTTCGGATTGAAGATCACCAATTCCCCGACGCTGGCCTCGGTCATCATCGCCACCATCCCGGTCTTCTCCCTCATCGTTGGTCAGATCGTCTTCAAGGAAAAGCTCACCGCCTTCAACAAGATTGGCATCTTCGTCACGGTAATGGGCGTAATCCTGTTCGTCCTTCTCGGAGGCTCAATCCATACGGACTATTTCTACGGCGTCCTGGTATTCTTCCTCTCCGTCATCGGTTCGACAGGATACAGCGCCGTCTGCAAGAAACTGACGGCACACTACAATCCTGTCGCCATAGTCACATACCAGTTCATCTTCGCCGCGGGGTTCTTCCTCATACCGTTCCTCATCTGGGGATTGCCGGTCTGGGACGGCGAGTTGATTTTCTCCAAGCCGGTGATGGTGCCGATCGTGGAACTTGCGCTCCTCTGTTCCGGAGTGGCGTTCATTTTCTATGTGAATTCAGTTGACAAGATCGGCATGACCAAGTCGGTCATCTTCACATCTCTCTGTCCTGTAGTGTCTGCGACGGCGGCCTTCTTCCTGGGACAGGACAACATCCGCCCGTGGCAGATCGTGGGCATCGTCATGGCCATTGCCGGAGTTGTGATGGCACAACGGAAAAAGATCTGAAATTATCCAGCAGAAACTCAGCGAGATACATCTCGGGGGCACTTTTTTGTCAAATTTTGATGAAGAAAAATTTGGCAAATACAAAAAAATGGCTCACCTTTGCAGCCCGTTTCGGAAGAGACCGGGCAGTTCGTTGAAACAACATTGAGAGAGGCTTTCGAGAGGATGCCGAAATGATTGAAAAAAAATCAATTTTTTTTGGTGGATTCAAAAATCTGCTCTATATTTGCAGCCCGTTTCGGAAGAAACGACGTTCATT
>R27__coassemble_22_pt1 | contig 149350 bp, 134 predicted proteins | sample R27__metabat2_low_PE_022 | metagenome-assembled genome bin R27 | reverse complement strand
GGGCTGCAAATATAGAGCAGATTTTTGAATCTGCAAAATATATTTGAGTTTTTTTCTCAAAAATCTTCCGACCGGATTCCGGTCGGAAGATCAAGGCTTATTCTCCCTGCTCAGCCTCGAGCATGTGCAGTTCTTCGACCACTGCCTTCTCCTCTTGCAGGATGCTCTTTGCCTTCTGTATCTTCATGGTGGAGACCAGTTCGGATGCACCGAATACGAGCAGTCCAAGGCCGAAGATGATGGCAAGTGCATTGACGGTGACATTCGGGCGACAGATGCAGACGACGCCGAGGATGAGGGTGGCGATCGGGAGCGCATAGATCCACTTTGCCACGATCACCTTCCTGCTCGCAGAGATGAGGTTGAAGAGCTGGACTACAGCAAGAACGACCAGGAGCGCACCGAGAAGCACACCGAAAAGCTTGGTGATGAACTTGACGGCGACAAGGAACAGGATGCCGAGAACGATGTCGAGAATGCCGTTCACGAGGGCGACATTGCTGTTGTATTGTTCGTCATCTGGGACGCCGTTCTTCTTGCGCTGATGCCTCACTATGAGGGTTGCCACGCCGACCACGAGGAGTACGGCACCTGCGAGCAGCACGACAATCTTGATCGAAAGGCCCGACCATATCACCAGGATGAGGCCGAGTACCATGGCTACGATTGCCCTGAAATAGCCATAGTTTGAACTGAAGAGAGTTTTGGTTATGCTCATGATATTGCGTTGCTTTAAAATTGTCTTTCCATTATTTCACCGTGCACCATCCGCCTACCGTGGATGCATTGACCGAGTCGTCATACATCGCCTCGCAGATCGTGGACGGCATGTAGAACTGGCCTCGGTATGCCGCCGTGGCCATGAGCTTGATGGTCACTGACGACGAGCGGGGAAGGTTGAAGTATGAGTATACCCTGTCGTCGCGGATGTCCTGATACATCGAGTTGGTACGGTCGCAGCGGATCTCCCATCCGGATGCGAAGATCTGCGAGAGGGCAAGGTTCGTGTAGTCGACGGTCGCGCTGGTGTTGGTTACGGTCGTCGTCACATAGAAGTCAGTGCCCTGCTTGAGCGATGTCGGGTCGACCTCTCCGCCCTCGGGGAGGGTGTATCTGGTCACGATCTGAAGACCGCTCGACTTTGCCTGCTCCTCACCCTTCTCCGGCACGCCGCGCGAGCTGAGGACCACATATGCGGGCTCCTTCGAGTTGTTGGTGACCTCGAGGCTGACGCTGCTGTAGCCGTCCACGTTCAGGTTGCTGCTGATCACAGGATCCTTGCCGCTCAAGGTGATGCGGTTGTTGGAGTTGCGCACGTCCACGCTGATCTTGTCGCAAGGATATGCGCGCACATAGTCGGCAACGGCCTTGAGGGTCCATGCGGTGCTCTGGGTGCTCATGTAGTGGCGACGGTCGTTGAGCCAGCCGGAAATGGTCTGGAGGCTCTTGAATGCGTTGACCTTGTCGCCCGTGAGGTTGTAGACCATCGCCGCGATGGACATGTCGCGTTCCTCGCTGTCGAAGGTGCTGGAGAAGCGGTTGTAGGTGACGCTGTTCTGCGGTACGGAAGCGATGATCTTGCGCGCGGTGTCCATCTTCTTGTCGACGGCGAATGCCGCGGCGAGATACCATGAGCAGCTTGCCGGATACTTGGAAAGGTCTTCGAGCAGGCGGTTCATGTCGCTGCGAGCCGGCGAGCCGGCAAGCGCGAGCACGTATGTCGCATAGCAGCGCGTCATGGCTGCCACGTTCTTGTCGGACGCGACGCCCTTGACATAGTTGACGAGCGACTTGCGCAGCGGCGAGGAGACGGCATAGCCGTTGTTCTGCGCCTCGACCATGAAGTGGAGGGCATAGACCGAGCCCCAGATGTTGGCACCTTCATACGAAGAGGTGCCCGGCCAGTAGGTCATGCCGCCGGAAGGAAGCGCGAATTTCGGAAGCGCCGCTATCGCAGCCTTGACGTTGGCCTCGCAGTTTGCCTTCGACGCGTAGTCGCTGCCGGCGATGTCGGAGACGTACAGCTGGGGGAATGCCCCGGAGACCGTCTGTTCGATGCAGCCGTGAGGATATGTCACGAGGTAGTTCAGCCTGTGGTCAAGGTCGATCGAAGGTATGGACGACGCCTCCACCTTGGCCTCGTTGGTTCCGACGCGGCCAGCGAGCTGGAAGTCCACGGTGACGGTCTTGCCCGGCTCGATGACCTTCGCCACCGAGTTGGTCGTCAGAGGGTTCGGGTCGCGGACCTGGATCTCGAGATCCTCGACTGAACTCTCGCCCTTGCACGTGGCCGTAGCCTTGACCTTGCCGACGCCTTCGCCCGAGGATGCCTTCACATTGAAGAAGACGATCTGGTCCCCGGCCTTGACGCCGTCGATCTCGACCTTGCTGTCACCGGTCACCGCAAGCGGCCCGGAGGTGTTCAGGGAGACCGAAATCTTGCCGACGTTGTCCTTTGTCGTGAAGATCGTGACGGGAACGGCGAACTCCTCGTCGGTGCCGATGACCCTCGGGAGGGTGGTCTTGACCATCACCGGCTTGGTCACGGAGACGTTCTTGTCAGATGAGCCCATCGACTTTCCGTCGGTGGCGATGACCATCGCACGGAGGTTGCCTATGTATTGCGGGATGTGCAGGGTGTGGGATGCAGTGCCCTTTGCCTTGAGGTCGAACGGGCCCATGAACATGGAGACCGGCTTGAAGCGTTCAGCCTGCGAATTCGGCGTCACCGTCTCGTTCTCGCCGTCACCTCCGATTGCGAAGAGCTGTTCCATGCGGGCTCCGAAGGCTCCGATGACAAGGTCGTAGAGGTCCCATGTGCGAACTCCCAGGGCCTCGGTCGCATAGAATGATGACCACGGATCAGGTGTCTTGAACCTGGTGAGGCTCAGGAGACCCTCGTCGACCAGGGCGACGACATAGCTCATCGCGCGGCCGTTCTGCTCCTTGACAGTGACCTTGAGGTCGCTTTCAGGACGCACCTCCTCCGGCATCGAGATGACCGGATTGAGATGTGTCGAAGCGTCCTCGACGTTGATGCGCTGGACGCCGAACATGCGTATCGGAGCGTCATTGAGGGTATTGTTGTGAGGCTGGACGAGCGTGACCGAGACATATACGTTCGGTGTCATGCCCACGTCAAGCTTGATCGGGATTATCGTCTGCGTGTCGCTGCAGTCCACCCAGTATGTCTTTAGGACCGTCTCGCCCTTCTCTATCGAGACGAGCGCGCGGGCGCCCTTGTCGGAAGGGATGACGAGATGTGCCGTCTCCCCTGCCGTATATTTGTCCTTGTCGATCTTCATTGCGAGCCTTGCCGCAGATTCCTGGCCCTCGGAAAGGTCGCTGTCGTCGTCGCTGACCAGGAAGACCTGGGATGTCGCATGTCCTCCCACGAGGTCCGTGACCCTGACGAAGAAGAAGCCGCTCTCCTTTCCGTTGAAGTCGAGCTTGAACGAGGTGACTCCGTCGGAGACCGAAGTGGTGAACACCTTGTAGGGCTCATTGTACGAATCCTTCGCATAGGAAGCGAGGTAGTCGGATGATGAGCTCCACCACCAGTCCCAGCCGATGCGGTATACCTCGACTTCCGCCCTTACCGGCTTCGTGGAGGCATTGCCCTTGGCATCCACCGCCACCAGCGAGAAGGTGTGGGTCTTGCCCTTGTCGAGGTACTGCTGGCCCCAGTCGTTCTCCTCCAGCGGCACGTTCAGGCCGAGATAGGTGTCGAACGGCGAGACGGTCGTCATGTAGTTGTCAATGCTGAAGTCGCCCGTCTTCTCGAACACTCGCGTGGTCACCACGGCCTTGAGGAAGCCAGGTACGCTCTTGTCGAGCTTGAGGTTGGCGTTGAAGTGGGCGTTGCCGCCGGCATCGGTGCTGCCGTGCCAGACTTCGACCGTCTGACGCTCGGCATATCGCGACCTGTCTTCGAAGACATAGTTCTTGAACTTGGGGAAGGCGGTTGTGCCCTTGCTGAGGTCCGCCTCTACTCTCACCTCGAGCCCTGCGGCGGGAGTGCCGACGAGCCAGTGTGCGGAAAGGTCGCCGCGGACATTTGACGAAGGCACGGCGGGATTGTCATTGAGCGAGAGGTTGATGAGGATGTTGTTCGGCTTGACCGTCTCTATCTTGACGGTCTTGGAGTACTCCTCTCCGCCGGCGCTGATAAAGACCTCCCAGTTTCCGGTGGGAGCATCGGAGTCGGTCGAGAACTTGAACGAATACATTCCGTTGTGTCCGTCGTTGTTGACGATGGTCTTCATCGTCTGGCCGAACGGGTTGATGAGCGATGCCCTGACGGGATGGTCCGCCGGGAGCACGCCCTCGTCGAGCATCGAGATGAAGGTTATGTGGATGTCGTCACCGGGACGCCAGACTCCGCGCTCGCCGAAGACATAGCCCTTCTGGCCGCTGCGCGATGCGATGCCCGAAACGTCGAAATTACTCAAGGAGAGTGCACTTCCCGCCTCCATCCTCAGATATGACTTGTCGGAGCCGCTGGATACCACCACGGTATGCGGGACGTCGTTGCTGATCTGGCACTCGTAGCAGCCGTCCTGGCCGGTGTTGCCCTCGCATATGAGCTGGTTGACGTCGTTGAAGACCTTCACCCTCGCGCCGGAAGTCGGAGACGCGGAGACGAGATTGACGACGAAGAACCTGTAGGCTCCCTTGTCGGAACCCTTGGCGATTATGCCCAGGTCGGAAGAGAGGACATTGATCGCCCTCTGCTTGTAGTCTTCGTATGAGCCGAAATAGTATTCGCTCTCCCAGTAGTAGTCGTCACTGCGCTTGACGAGGGGATCGACGCCGCGGATGGTGACCCTGTAGACCGCTCCCTTCTGGATGCGGAAGAGCGAGGCCAGGTCAAGGCCGTAGGTGTTGATGCTGCGAAGCTTCGGCGACTCGCGGTCGGAGGCGAGCTGATAGGTGGTGTCCAGTATCGGACGTGAAACGTTGCCGATGTATGGATATATCTCCTTGAAGTCGTTGTTCTGCAGGTACTGGATGATGTTGTTCTCATAGATCTGCTCGACCTTCACCCTGACCTTCGCGTAGTTGGCCGACCGGAAGTGGATGCAGTTGCCGTTTGACGAGGGAAGGATCATCCCACGGGTGATGAACTTGATCATCGGCTCCTTTCCCGGAATGGCGAACGTGCGCTCGAAGTCCTCCTCCAGCTTGACGCCGGAAGCGCTCTTGATGCCCTTGGAGACGACGATGCCGACCTTCTGTTCCATCTTCGCCTCGGGATAGATGCGAAGGAGGTTGTTCTCGACGTTGAACTTGAGGTGTCCGGCATTGGGGACAGACACCAGGTTGGCGAAGTTCTGCGACTTGTCGAGCCTTGAGGAGAAGACCACGTCGATCCAGAGAGGGTCGGCGTTGAGCGACGACTCGAGCACCGAGAACTCGTTCTTGGAGGGAACGACATAGGTGCGGTTGTCCTCGGACCTGTAGAGAGGATATTTGTGGGACATCTCGAGCAGGAAGGACTTGTCCAGGGCGACTATGTTGTCAAGCCTTGCCATGTGCCTGAGGCCGTCCTCGGAATGGCTCCAGATGAGCGTCCCGGGCTTGTACTTGACATCGAAGCCGGTCTCGAGGTACTTCTCCTCGAGAGGGTCGGACGAGACGAATGTCACCTCGATGCTGTATTGTCCTTCGACATCCTGGTTGGCAACGAGCGGACCGTAGACGACCGTCACCTGCGGGGGAAGTGTCGACACCTCGAAGGAGAACGGGACGCCCGGCGCGCCCTGTATCTTGGCCACGTTCGCAGTGACCTTGTAAGTCGTGTTGTACTGGAGTCTTTCGCGGGGATAGATGCACATTGTCTGTCCATCTGTGAAGTCCACGTCGAAGGGGACCTTCGGCGAGATCGAGATCACCTTTGCAGCGACTTGCGCGGCCTTGGAGAAGTCTTCCACGGGCTTTGCCGCGTCAAGACGGATGACGATGGGATCGTCGACCTTTATCTCGGTCGAGACGTCATATCTTGCATCGTCGGTCGATGAACATGCCCAGAAAAGCGGAAGCGCGGCGAGCGCAACCAGCAACAGATTGAGTACGCGTTTCATGACGTTTGGTTTAGGAATAATTGTTACTTTTGCAAATATACAAAAAAGTATGTCCAACAAGAAACTTGCACCGCTGCTTTTTTTGGCGGCAATCGTGCTTGCGGCCTACCTTTTCTGCCTGCCGCACAAGCTCTTCGACGCACCCGTATGCGCCGTGCTCGAGAGCTCGGACGGCACGCTGCTCGGCGCGAGGATCGCCGAGGACGGGCAGTGGCGCTTCCCCCCTTCCGACAGCGTGCCCGAGAAGTTCGCCAAGGCCATCACGACATACGAGGACAAGCGCTTCCGCCATCATCCGGGTGTGGACATGCTTGCGTTGGGACGCGCCGTCAAGCTCAACCTGAGCAGCGGCGAGGTGCGCAGCGGCGCGAGCACCATAACGATGCAGGTGATCCGCATGAGCCGCGGAAACAAGCGCCGCACATTCACCGAGAAAATGGTCGAGGCAGTCCTTGCCACCAGGCTGGAGCTGCGCTGCTCGAAGGACAGGATACTGGCCATGTATGCCTCCAACGCCCCCTTCGGCGGCAACGTAGTCGGCCTGCAGGCTGCATCGTGGCGATATTTCGGCAAGGAGCCGGAGGATCTCTCATGGGCTGAGAGCGCCACCCTCGCCGTGCTGCCGAACTCCCCCGCACTGATACATCCCGGCAAGAACAGGCAGGCGCTGCTGGAGAAGCGCGACTTCCTGCTCGAGAAGCTCTGCAGCGCGGGAATCATCGACCGGATGCAGTGCGACCTTGCGAAGGACGAGCCTCTGCCGGACAAGCCGCACGCCATGCCCGACATCTGCCACCACTATCTGGAGACGCTCAGGGCCAGGGAGGGAGACCGGCTCTTCCGCAGCTCAATCGACGCCGACAGGCAACTGCGGGCCGAGGGGGTGCTGGCGCGCCACGCGGCAGTCTTCGAAAGCAACAACGTCTTCAACATCGCCGCCGTCGCGCTGGATGTCCGCACCGGCGAGCCGGTCATATACTGCGGCAACGTGCGCCGTGGCGGCAACGCGCACGGAGAGGCCGTGGACGTGGTCAAGGCCGCCCGCAGCAGCGGCAGCACGCTGAAGCCCTTCCTGTATGCCGCGATGCTTGACGAGGGGATGCTCATGCCGCAGACCCTGGTGGCAGACGTGCCATTCCACTACAAGGACTTCTCCCCCAGCAACTTCAACCATACCTTCGACGGCGCCGTCACGGCGCAGAGCGTGATCCGGCGCTCCCTCAACGTCCCCTCGGTAAGGATGCTTCACGAATATGGCACCGAACGCTTCATCTCCCTGCTCCACAAGCTGGGATTCACGACGATCAACCGCAGCGCAGAGGACTACGGCCTCTCGCTGATCCTGGGCGGCGCGGAGATCAGGCTGTCGGAGCTCGCGGAGGCCTATCGCTCCCTCGCGCTCGAGCTTGTGGAATATGCCGAGGATCCTTCGTCAAGGAAGGAACATGTCATAGGCCCCGGCGCGGCATGGTGCACCTTCGACGCCCTGACGGAGGTCAGCAGGCCCGAGGAGGAAGGCTCGTGGCATTCGTTCTCCTCGTCGCGGACGGTGGCGTGGAAGACCGGCACGAGCTACGGCAACCGCGACGCCTGGAGCGTCGGAGTCACGCCGGACTACGTGGTGGCGGTATGGGTCGGCAACTGCGACAACACCGGCCGTCCGCTGCTGACCGGAGTGGGATACGCCGCACCGGTGATGTTCGACATCTTCGGCATATTGCCGATGGGAGGATGGTTCGACGCCCCCGCCGGCGACCTTACGGAGAGGATCATCTGCAGCCGCAGCGGCTATCCGGCGGCAGAGGCATGCGCAGGCGAGCTGGACACCGTGACGGTGCCGAACGTGACCCTCAGGATGGAGTCCTGCCCATTCCACAGGTTCGTGCACCTGGACGCCAAGGGAGAGTATCAGGTCGACAGCGACTGCTGCAGCATCTCCGAGATGGTGACCGTCCCGTGGTTCGTGCTGCCCCCGGCACAGGAGTGGTACTACATCCGCAGCCACGGCGACTACCGCAAGCTGCCCCCCATGCACCCGAAGATGGCCGGCTACGTGGAGTCGCAGTCGATACAGATCATCTACCCGCAGAGCGGCATGCAGATAGCGACGCCCGTCAGCATGGGCACGCGCAGCCGCGGCGCGGTGTTCTCCGCCGCGCACAGCGATCCCGGCGCGGTGATATACTGGCATCTGGACGGGGAATACCTGGGCATGACTTCCCACGGGGAGCACAAGATCAAGGTGGTGCCGGAGCCGGGCGCCCATACGCTGACAGTCCTCGACGCCAACGGCAACTCCGCCTCCGTGCGCTTCACGGCCAAATGACACGGCAATTCCGCCGCCGGCCGCAAACAAAAAAGGCAGTCCGCTTCAGCGAACTGCCCTTGGGTGGATGATGGGACTCGAACCCACGACACTCGGAACCACAATCCGATGCTCTACCAGCTGAACTACATCCACCATGTACCGACTCTTGCGATTCGGGACTGCAAAGATACACAATGTTTGGATTTTCCAAAAAAAAAGCGCGATTTGTATCGCGCTTTTTCATTGGTTTCCTTACAGGTGACTACTGCTGGTTCGCAAGTCTCTTGTAGGTGTTGAGTCTCCACTTCGCAAACTCCTCGGTCTTCGCGAAGAGCTCGCTTGCGTTCTCGGGGAATGACTTCATCAGGGAAGCGTAACGTACCTCACCCTTGAGGAAATCCTGGAACTTGCTCCAGTCAGGCTCCTTGCTGTCGAGGGTGAACGGGTTCTTGCCCTGCTCCTCGAGCAGCGGGTTGTAGCGGTAGAGGTGCCAGTAACCGCACTCGACTGCCATCTTCTCCTCGAGCTGGCTCTTGCCCATTCCGACCTTGAGGCCGTGGTTGATACAAGGAGCGTAAGCGATGATGAGTGACGGGCCGTCGTATGCCTCAGCCTCCTTGAGGGCGGTGAGGAGCTGGTTCTGGGATGCACCCATCGCCACCTGTGCGACGTAGACGTAGCCGTAGCTGATTGCCATCATGCCGAGGTCCTTCTTGCGGATGCGCTTGCCGGAAGTAGCGAACTTTGCGACTGCGCCTGCAGGGGTCGACTTGGATGACTGTCCGCCGGTGTTGGAGTAGACTTCGGTATCGAGCACGAGGACGTTGACGTTCTCGCCGGATGCGAGCACGTGGTCGAGTCCGCCGTATCCGATGTCGTATGACCAACCGTCACCGCCGAAGATCCACTGGCTGCGGCAAGGGATGAAGTTCTGGAGCTCGAGGAGCTTCTTGCAGGTATCGCAGCCACATTCCTTCATCATCGGAACGAGCTTGTCGCAGATCTCGCGGGTGATGGCCGCATCCTTGCGGTTTGCGAGCCACTTCTCGAAGAGTTCCTTCATGTCGGAAGTGCAGCAGTTGCACTCCAGACCCTGCCTCATCAGGTTGGCCACCGTGTCGCGGACACGCTCGGAACCGATCCTCATGCCGAGGCCGAATTCTGCGTTGTCCTCGAAGAGGGAGTTCTGCCAAGCCGGGCCGTGGCCCTCTGCGTTGGTGCAGAAAGGAGAAGACGGGAACGCTGCGCTGTAGATTGAAGAACAGCCGGTAGCGTTTGCGATCATCATGCGGTCACCGAAGAGCTGCGTGATGGTCTTGATGTATGGAGTCTCGCCGCAGCCTGCGCATGCGCCGGAGAATTCGAACAGAGGCTGTGCGAAGCCGAGGTTCTTGACATTCTGTGCCTTGGGAGCGATGTTGTCCTTGTAGCCAACCTTTGAGTGGAGGTAGTCGAAGGATGCCTGCTGAGGCATCTGCGACTCGTAGCTCTTCATGACGAGAGCCTTCTCCTTTGCGGGGCAGACTTCGGAGCAGCTGCCGCAACCGGTACAGTCTGCAGGAGACACCTGCATTGTGAAGGTGTATGCCTTGAAGGTTGCGTTGCCCTGGACCGTCTTGACGGTTGCGGGTGCCTTCTGAGCCTCTTCTGCAGTCATGAGGAACGGACGGATGGCTGCGTGAGGGCAGACATATGCGCACTGGTTGCACTGGATGCACTTCGAAGGATCCCACTCGGGAACCATGACTGCGGTGCCGCGCTTCTCGTAGCATGCTGTGCCTGCAGGAATGGTACCGTCGACCAGGTCACCTGCGAATGTGCTGACGGGAAGGTCGTTGCCGTTCTGTGCAGCGACGACGTCAGCGACGTTGCGGATGAACTCGGGAGCAAGGCGCGCGTAGTTGGCGTTGACGAACTTGCCGGTTGCGTTCTTCCAATCTTCCGGAATTGCGACCTCTACATAGTCACCGCCGCGATCGACTGCCGCATAGTTCATCTTGACGATGTTCTCGCCCTTCTTGCCGTATGACTTGTCGATTGCCTTCTTCATGTATGCCACTGCCTCCTCGTAAGGGATGATGCCGGTGATCTTGAAGAATGCCGACTGCAGGATGGTGTTGGTGCGTCCGCCCAGGCCGATCTCAGCGGCGATCTTGGTAGCGTTGATCAGATAGAGCTTGATGTTCTTCTCGACGATGGTCTTCTTTACGAAGTCAGGAATCCTCTTGAAGGTCTCCTCGGTGTCCCAAAGGCTGTTGAGAAGGAGCGAACCGCCCTCCTTGATGCCCTTGAGCACGTCATACTTATAGAGGTATGAGGGAACGTGGCAAGCCACGAAGTCGGGAGTGGACACGAGGTACGGAGCAGCGATCGGCTGGTCACCGAAACGAAGGTGCGAGCAGGTGTATCCGCCGGACTTCTTGGAGTCGTAGTCGAAATAGCCCTGGCAATACTTCGGGGTGTGGTCGCCGATGATCTTGATGGTGTTCTTGTTTGCGCCGACGGTACCGTCGCTGCCAAGACCGAAGAACTTGCACTCGTAGGTGCCCTTCTTGACGATGGAGACCTCTTCCTTGAGGGGAAGGCTCTTGAAGGTGACGTCATCGACGATGCCGATGGTGAAGCCGTTCTTGGGTTCGCGGAGCTTGAGGTTGTCGAACACTGCGATGATCTGTGCGGGGCTGGTGTCCTTTGAGGAGAGGCCGTAGCGTCCGCCGACGACGAGGGGAGCGTTTTCGCCCATGTCGGCGATGACGTTCTTGACATCCATGTAGAGAGGCTCTCCGAGAGCGCCGGGTTCCTTCGTACGGTCGAGGACCGCGATTCTCTTGACGGTCTTCGGCAGTGCGCGCATGAACCACTTGGTCGAGAAGGGACGATAGAGGCGTACGATGACGAGGCCGAGCTTCTTCTCGCCCTTGGTCTCGTTGAGATAGTCGATGGTTTCCTTGATGGTCTCGCAGACGGAGCCCATTGCGATGATCACGTTCTCTGCATCCGGTGCACCGTAGTAGTCGAACGGCAGGTAGTGACGTCCGGTGAGCTCGCTGATCTCGCCCATGTAGCGTGCCACGATGTCGGGAACCGCGTCATAGTAAGGATTGGATGCCTCACGTGCCTGGAAGTATACGTCAGGATTCTGGTTGGTACCGCGGGTGACAGGCTTGTTGGGGTTGAGCGCCTTCATGCGGAAGTTTGCGAGAGCCTTGTCGCTCACCAGCGGACGGAGGTCTTCAGCCTCGAGCATCTCGATCTTCTGGATCTCGTGCGAGGTGCGGAAGCCGTCGAAGAAGTGAACGAAAGGAACGCTGGACTTGATTGCCGAGAGATGGGTCACGGCTGCGAGGTCCATGGCTTCCTGTACGCTTGCGGAAGCGATCATTGCAAAACCGGTCTGGCGTGCGCTCATGACATCCTGGTGGTCGCCGAAGATCGAGAGTGCCTGTGCGGCAAGGGTTCTTGCCGAAACGTGGAACACTGCGGGGAGAAGTTCGCCCGCAATCTTGTACATGTTGGGAATCATCAGGAGAAGGCCCTGAGACGCAGTGAAAGTGGTAGTAAGGCTACCAGCCTGGAGAGATCCGTGAACAGCACCCGCAGCACCGCCCTCACTCTGCATCTCGGTGACCTTTACGATCTCGCCGAACATGTTCTTCTTGCCGAAAGCGGCCCACTCGTCCACGAGTTCGGCCATCGTCGAAGAAGGAGTGATAGGATAGATTGCTGCGTGCTCGCTGAAGAGGTACGCAACGTGAGCGGCGGCAAAGTTGCCGTCACACGTGATGAATTTCTTTTCCTTTGCCATCTTATATATGATAAAATAATGATATTAAGCAAATTATGCCCTTCTTAGGCAGTTTAGCACGTGCCAAAATTATGCATTATTTTTGTCAAAAGAAAGTTTATTTGTAAATTTGGATGATTTACGGACATTCCGCCCCCGCAGGGCCGGAAACGGCACGGAATATGGATGTCAGCGACAATCATCAATCAATCAAGCAATGAAAAGAATTATTGTTTTAGTACTTGCCCTCGCAGCCGCGTTCTCCATCCACGCACAGGACAAGGGGAACATTGAAGAGGGCGTATATGCGATGCCCGAATTCACACAGGGCGTGGCAGCGCTTGCCGACGGCACGATGAAGGGCGGCAAGTTCAACATTTGCACCGTCGACCAGACAGTCCGCTTCATGTCGAACGATGGCGAGATATTGGTGATGGACGGCACCGACGACGTGGTCAGGCTCAGCGCCGGCAAGAAACTCTTCTACCGCAACGGACGCAACTTCGTGGAGCTCATCGACATGTTCAACGACGTCTATCTGGGCAGGGAGTGCCACACCATCCTGCTCAACAATGCCAAGACGGGCGCCTACGGCACCGTCTCCAACACCTCGTCGATCGAGTCGTACACCCGCAACGACAGCGACGGAATGTACTACACCAGCGTGGACACCACTCAGAAGGACAACATCATCAACGAGGTGGTGTTCTCACTCTACAAGAACGGCAAGTTCATGAATTTCTCCAAGAAGGGGCTCATCAAGTGCTTCCCCGACAGGAAGGCCTTCATCGAGGAGTATTTCTCCACCCACGATGTCGGCATAAGGGACCGCGAGGCCGTAACCGCCCTCTTCGAGGCCCTGAAGGCAAAATAGGAATACCTTGCGGACAGGATGTCCGAAAGGTCAGCACAGCCCGTCGAGCTCCGCTCCCCGGGCTATTTTCTTGACCAGTCCGCGCAGCACCGAGCCGTTTCCGATCTCGAGGAACGAGGTGGCGCCGTCTGCGGCCATGTTGCGCACCGACTGCGTCCAGAGCACGGGCGAGGTGAGCTGCATCAGCAAGCCCTCGCGTATCTCTGCGGGGTCGGTATGGGGCAGCGCATCGACATTCTGGTAGATCGGGCAGAGAGGCTCGCGCATCGCCACGGCATCGATCGCCTCGGCAAGCTCGACGCGGGCCGGCTCCATCAGCGGGGAGTGGAACGCGCCGCCCACCTTGAGCAGCACGACTTTCCTCGCCCCCTTCTCCAACAGCAGAGCAGAAGCTTCGGCAACTGCGTCAGCCTCTCCGGAGATGACGATCTGGGCGTCGCAGTTGTAGTTTGCTGCAATGACAGTGCCGGCGACCGAGGCACATACATCCTCGATCACTGCGGCATCGCCGCCAAGGACGGCCGCCATCGTGCCCGGAACCGTCTCGCAGCAGCGCTGCATCGCGCAGGCGCGCTTGGAGACGAGCCTCAGGCCGTCTTCGAAATCGAGGGCGCCGGCTGCCACAAGGGCGGAGAACTCACCCAACGAGTGGCCCGCGACCATGTCGGGAGCGCAGGGTGCCTTGCACGCGGCAGCGACGACCGAATGGAGGAACACGGCAGGCTGGGTCACTTCGGTGGCCTGCAGCGCGTCGGCGTCTTCGCCGAACATGATGTCAGTGATGCGGAAGCCGAGGCAGTCGTTCGCACGTTCGAACATGTCCCTTGCCCTGGCATCGGATTCGTACAGCTCGCGGCCCATGCCCGGTGCCTGGGAGCCTTGTCCTGGAAATATGAAAGCTTTCATTGTACCCCCGTGGGGAATCGAACCCCAACCTAAAGAACCGGAATCTTCAATTCTATCCATTAAACTACGGAGGCTTCGGGTTGCAAATATACGAAAAGTGTTTTGAAAATTCACCTCCTCGCATGCGGGCGCGTTCAATCAATTATGTTTTTTCGCTTTTGGTCAAATAATTATTATATTTGCAGAATATTTAAACACCAAGCGTTTATCATTATTACAAACCTATACATTTTTCATCAACATTTACGATATGGCTCGTGAAATAAAATTTTCTCTCGTTTATCGAGACATGTGGCAGTCATCCGGCAAATACACAGCCAGGGTTGACCAGCTTAAGGAAATCGCTCCCGTCATCATCGACATGGGTTGCTTCGACCGCGTCGAAACAAACGGCGGTGCATTCGAGCAGGTGCAGCTCCTCTATGGACAGAACCCGAACAAGGCTGTCCGTGAATGGTGCGCTCCGTTCAACAAGGTGGGCATCCAGACCCACATGCTCGAAAGAGGTCTGAACGCTCTTCGAATGAACCCGGTTCCTGAAGACGTACGCTTCCTCATGTACAAGGTCAAGAAAGCCCAGGGCACCGACATCGCCCGTTCTTTCTGCGGTCTGAACGACCACCGCAACCTCAGGGGTTCCGTCATCGGAGCAAAGAAGGGCGGCATGATCTCACAGGTAGCCCTTTCCATCACATACTCTCCTGTCCACACTGTAGAATACTACATGGGCGTAGTCGACAAGGTCGTCGAATACGGTTGCGATGAAATCTGCCTCAAGGACATGGCAGGCATCGGCCGTCCGGCATTCCTCGGTCGCCTCGTCAAGTCCATCAAGGACAAGTATCCTCACATCAAGGTGCAGTATCACGGCCATACGGGCCCGGGCTTCGCATCAGCTTCAATGCTCGAGGTTGCACGCGCAGGCGCCGACTACCTCGACGTGGCCATCGAGCCGCTCTCATGGGGCAAGATCCATCCGGATGTCATCACCATCCAGGCAATGCTCAAGGATGCAGGCTTCCTCGTGAAGGACATCAACATGGACGCATACATGGAGGCACGCAGCCTCACCCAGAAGTTCATCGACGACTTCCTCGGATACTTCATCGAACCTACCAACCACATCTGCTCGTCGCTCCTCGTCGGATGCGGCCTTCCGGGCGGCATGATGGGTTCAATGATGGCCGACCTCAAGGGCTTCATGAACGCAATCAACATGTCTCTCCGCAACCAGGGCAAGCCTGAACTGACCCTCGACCAGATGGTCGTCAAGCTCTTCCAGGAGGTCGAATACGTATGGCCTCGCCTCGGTTATCCTCCATTGGTCACTCCTTTCAGCCAGTATGTCAAGAACACCGCGCTGATGAACCTCATGCACACCCTCAAGGGCGAGGAGCGCTGGAAGACCATCGACCCCGACACGATGAACATGATCCTCGGCAAGACCGGCAAGCTCCCTGGCGAACTCGCTCCGGAAATCGTCCAGATCGTGAAGGACAAGGGTCTCGAATTCTACACCGGCGAACCTCAGGCTGCATTCCCGAACGACCTTCCTCGCTTCGAGAAGATGATGGAAGAAGAGGGCTGGGACCGTGGTCAGGACGACGAGGAACTCTTCGAATTCGCAATGCACGAGCGTCAGTACCGCGACTACAAGAGCGGCGCTGCCGAGAAGAGATTCAAGACGGACCTCGAGGCTGCACGCGCAAAGGCAGGTGCTCCGATCATCATCACCCGTCCGGTCGTCGAGATGCCGAAGTTCGACGTCGAGAAGTATGTCGAGAAGCATCCCAACGCAAAGCCGATCCAGGCTACCGCAAAGGGCCAGATCATCTGGAAGCTCGATCCTTCACAGGATTCCGTAAGTCTCCAGGTCGGCGACACGATCGAGGAAGGCAAGCCTGCATGCTGGGTCCAGACCTACTACGGCGTGGAGGAAGTCACCGCCAAGTTCAGCGGCAAGATCGTCTCGATCAACGCAGAGCACGGAAGCAACGTCGAGAAGAACGAAATCGTGGGATTCGTGGAATAACGCTCCCTCAACCACAATGAAAGAGGTCGACCCCCCACGGGGCCGACCTCTTTTCTTTTGTCATTGGTGCAAAAGTGTCAGATCATGCATTCAATGACCTTCTTCGAAGGCTTGAACGGCTTGAGGTTGTCCAGGCCGAGCTGGCGGATTGCCGAATACATCACCATGTCGTCGGAATCGCCCACGTCCCAGCCGCGCTTCGACATGAAGTAGTGGCCGGCGTCGACCAGTGCCTGCTTGGGCACGAGGCCGATTATCTCGGTGCCCGTGACGAACTGGCTGTGACGGCGCGCCTCCTCGCATACTGCCTCGTAGGCCACGTGGAGCGGGGTGACGTCCATGTTGGTGAGGTTCATCGACACCTGTGCGATGCCGTACTCCTCGATATACCATCCGATGGCCTTGCAGCACTTCAGGCGGCCCGGCTGCCCCTTGCTTCCGGATTCGCGGAGCGTGCGTGCGATCTCGTTCGCAATCTTCACCGACCTGGTGTCCAGGTTGAAGTTGACGGCGATCAGATAAGGACGCGCACCGATGACGGCTGCGCCCGAGCGCTCTACGGCCTGGTCATATTCGAACGGGCCGAAGTCGGGACGCCAGTCGGGATCCTCCATCTTCTGGCGGAGCCCCTCATACTGTCCCTTGCGGCATGCGGCCAGGTCGGCGCGGTTCGAAGCGAAGGCGGCGTCGCCGTAGCAGTATACCGGTACGCCCAGCTCGAGTCCGACGCGCTGCGCCACTATGCGCGCCACGCGCATGCAGTCCTGCAGCGTGACGTTGCGCACGGGAACGAACGGGCAGACGTCCGCTGCGCCGATGCGCGGATGCTCGCCCTTCTGGTTGCGCATGTCGATGAGCTCGACGGCCTTCTGTATGGCAAGGAATGCCGCGTCACCCACGGACTCGGGATCTCCCACGAATGTGTAGACCGTCCTGTTGGCGGTGTAACCCGCATCGACATCGAGCAGCCTGACTCCGTCAACGCTCCTGATGGCCTCTGCAATTGCTTCAATCGTGTTCTTGTTGCGTCCCTCGCTGAAATTGGGAACGCATTCTATAATCCTTTCGTCCATATCGTCAGTTCTGTTTTTGAGTGGGCAAAAATAATAAAAAAGACGTCAATATGAAAAGGGACTATCGCACCTTTGCCGAATTGTCCATCTTGACGATGACGCCGGCCAGCTCACCGGTGACGGTGTCATTGTCGACGGCGACGCGCCCGTTCACCATCACCATGCGGAATCCGGTGGAGGTGAGGCGGGGCTCGGTGTATGTCGCGTTGTCCTTGACCTTGTCGGCATCGAAGACCACGATGTCGGCATATGCGCCCTTGCGTATATAGCCGCGGTCGGCAATGCCGTAGGTGTCCGCAACCAGGCCGGTGCAGCGGCGGATTGCCTCTCCGAGCGTGAGCAGATGGTCTTCGCGGACATACTTGGCAATCTTGCGGGTGAAGCTGCCGAATGAGCGCGGATGGCCGCCGATGCTGCCGTCGGTGCATGTCATCGTCCATTCGCGGCTCATGAAGTTCCTTATGTCCTCCTCCGCCATCGAATGCTTGATGACCGATGGCGAACCGGTGCGGAACAGCTTCACGGCGGCATCCACGGGAGTCATGTTCCACATCCTCGCGGCCTCGGCAAGGCTCTTGCCGCGGAGCTCCTTCACCGACGAAGTCGCCGGGAAGATGATTGTCTCACCATTTTCATAATAGGTGATGTTGCGGTCGAGCTCCTTTTTGATCATCTCGAGGGTGTCGGGGTCGTCGAACATGCGGTTCAGCGCCTCGCGGCTCTGTGCGGCAGCCCAGCCCGGCAGCACGGTGGCCTTCAGGCTGGTGCTCGAGGCACCATATGCATATTGGTCCGCGGTGACGTGCATTCCCTCGGCCTGCGCGCGTTCGATGCGCTCGATGACGGCCGTCGAATGGCCGTGCACCGCCTCGCCGGCGCACTTGATGTGTGAGATGTTGACATCCACACCTGCGGCGGCGCCCACCGTCAGGGCCTCCTCGAGAGCCTCGTCAATATTCTCCCCTTCCGAACGCATGTGCGTCGTATATATTCCCCTGTAGGGCGTCGCCACCTTGGTGAGCTCGATCAGCTCGTCGGTCTTCGCAAAGAGGCCGGGTGTGTAGATCAGGCCAGAGGAAACGCCGAATGCGCCCCACTCCATCGCCTCGTGGACATATGACTTCATCACTTCGAGCTCCTCTGCGGTAGGGACTCTCTGCTGCGTTCCCAATACCTTCCTGCGCACCGAGCCAAGGCCGATGAAATAGCCCACATTGAGGCCGGTCCCCTGCTTCTCCAGCGTCTTTGCCTGCTGGGAGAGAGGCACCGGGGAACCTCCGCACACTCCGCACAAGACGGTTGTCACGCCCATTGTAAGGTAGCCCTCGCCATTCTTGTATTTTGCCTTGACGAGGTCGGAATTGATATGGCTGTGGGGATCGATGAATCCCGGAGCCACCACGAGCCCGCCGGCATCGATGACCTGGGCCTTGCGGGCCGCCTTGCGCTCCCCCCTCTTCCACTTGTTGCAATTTCCTACCGCAACGATGCGGTCACCCTGTACGAGGATGTCGCAAACCTGAGGCTCCGCCTCGCTGCCGTCATAGACGAGTCCGCCCTTGATGAGAACGGATGGAGAAACGGGCTCAGCCGCCATGGCCCTGCCTACCGCCGGGCCAAAAAAGGAAAGGGCGCAGATGACAAGCGCCGAAATGATGAGATGTCTGTTCATGGGATGATGATTGTTTGCAACACAAATTTAACAAATATCCGGCAAAGAAGCTGTATTTATATCAAGAAGAAGAGGTCATCCCCGCAAAGGGATGACCTCCATCTGATCATTGTGCGTCAATCTGCTAGTAGCCAGGGTTCTGCTGTGCTGCAAGGCCAGGGTTGGCATTGAGCTCGTCCTTGTAGAGAGGAAGGATGCACTTGTAGAACGAACGGGTGAATGATGACTCACGGGTTGTGACCTTTACGTCAGGTGTGTCGTCATCCATCACGATAGTTGCGTTGGTGCGGATGAGGTCCCAGAAGCGGAGGCCTTCACCGTAAGTTTCCTTGCATTTCTCCTCGAGGACCTTGTCTGCAGTGACTGAAGTTGCTGCAGGCATGCCGACGGAACGAGCGTGGATTGCATTGTAGTACTGGACAGCCTTTGCAGGAGCGTTGTTGCGAGCTGCCGCCTCAGCTGCGATCAGGTAGATCTCAGAGAGACGCACGAGCTTGACGTTGACTGCCGAAGAGGAAGCCTTGCCGTCGCCCTTGTTGTCCAGACCGCCACGATATTTCCAGCATGAGCCGAGTCTTATCATGTCGATGCCCTTTTCGTTGTTGCTTTCCTGAACCTGGTCTTCACCCATGACACCCCATCTTACGTCGGTAGGGTCTTCACCGAGAAGGTTAAGATAGTAGTTGCTGGCCATGAAGATCTGGTTGTTCTTGCCGTTGCCGCCGCCGAGGATGAACTGAGCTCCGATGTCGCTTGAGGAGCCGAGGTCACCTTCGTTGACATACATGCCAAGCTCGAAGATCGACTCGCTGCCGAACTCGCTGCCCCATGATGCCACCCACTGTGCAGGTGTGTAGAGGGTATAGACGCCGCTGTTGATGATCTCTTCAGCTGCTGCGAGAGCGCCCGAGTAGTTCTGCATGTCCATGAGGGCCCTTGCCTTGATGGCGCGGTTTGCATAGTAGTTGACGTAACCGTTCGCTTTCTTCTTTGAGAGAGCAGGAGCAGCCTTGTCGAGCTCGCCGATGACGAAGTCATAAACTTCAGCAACAGAGTTGCGGAGAGGCTGTGCAGCTGCAGGAAGAGTCTCGCTTGCGATTGGAATACCATAGGAAGCCTTGTCGTCGTTATAGCACTTGCCATAGAGACGGCAGAGGTCGTAGTGGATCATAGCACGGATTGTGCGTGCCTGAGCCGCATATACGTCAGCGTTCGAATCGCCGAGGGCCTCGCAGCCTTCGATGATGTTGTTGGCGAGCATGATCATGTTGTAGCCCGTTGACCAGAAGCCTGACATTGTGTAGTTTGTCGCGCTGTGGCTGTATGCGAACATATAGTCGAAGCCACGGCCGTTAGACTGGATTGTCACGTTACCGCTCTTTGCATCGCCGTAGAGGATGAAGTTGCGTCCATAGAAGCTGGAGGTGGTCATTGCATTGAAAAGACCGTCCAACATCACCTTTGCATCGGCAGCTGAAGAAATGGACTCCGAAGAAGAAGCCTGGTTGGTAGGAGACACGTCAAGAAAGCCTTCGCAAGATGTGAATACAAGTGCGAGAGACATTAATATAACTGATATCTTTTTCATTGTCTTGTAGTTTTAAATTAGAAGGAGAATTCAACACCGAATGTATAAGTCTTGCTCTGAGGAATTCCCCAACCCTGTGTACCGTATGCGTCGACTTCAGGATCGCAATACTTCCACGCTGCGAGAGTGAAGAGGTTCTGACCTGAGAAGTAGAAACGAGTGTTCTGGAAACCGATCTTGCTGACGAACTTCTTGGGGAGGTTGTAGCCGAGAGTGATGGTCTTCAGTCTGATGAAGCTGCCGTTGTGGAGGTGACGTGAACCAGCCTGCTCGAAGTCCTCGGAGTCGTTACCGATGATGCGAGGGAGGGTTGCAGTCTCCTTGGTAGCGTCGGTCCAGCGGTTCTCCCACATGTTCTTTGAACGGATTCTCTCCCAGAAGTAACCGTCATCAGTGGTGTTCTGCTCAGCGCCGTCGTACATCTTGCCGATCTTGTAGTTGAAGTTCAAGCCGAGTGTGAGGCCCTTCCAGTTGAGGTCGGTGCTGATACCGCCGTATACAAGAGGAACGAGGTCTGCGAGGATGATTTCATCAGCGTCGGTGTAGTCATAGACCACGTTGCGGCCGTTCATCTGGAAGTCGCTGTTGTCGTTGTTGGAGTACCAGATGTTGAGACCGGTATCCTTCTCTACGCCTGCCCACTCGAGACCGTAGACAGCAAGCATTGACTCGCCTTCCCTGTAGATGAACTGGCAGAGGCCGTCACCGCCCGTAGGGTCATACCAGATGATGTCCTGACCTGTGAGCTCGCCTTCCTGACGATAGAGCTTGGTGACTTTGGACTTCGTGAATGAAGCGTTTGCACCGATAGTCCAGAGGAAGTTGTTGGTTCTGATGATATCACCGGAAAGTTCGACTTCAACGCCATGGTTGTTGACCTCGCCGATGTTTCTGAGAGAAGAGGAGAAACCGGTTGTACGGGAAATGGGAACGTTCATCAACAAGTCCTTGGAGTCGCGGTTGAAGTACTCGACGCTACCGGAAAGACGGTTGTTGAACAGGCCGAATTCCAATGCAACATTATAGGTATAGCTCTTCTCCCAACGGAGGTCGTTGGAAGCGACGTTGCTGATGTATCCACCAGGGCTGTTCATATAGTTTGCACCGTATGCTGCAAGAGCCCTCCAGCCATAGTTGCTTGAAGGAAGTGTACCGTTGACACCGTAAGAAGCACGGAGACGGAGGTTGCTGACGACATCCTGATTCTTCATGAATGCCTCGTTGCTGATTCTCCAGCTGCCTGCCACTGACCAGAAGTTGCCCCAGCGGGTTTCAGGAGAGAGGCGGGAAGCACCGTCACGACGGAAACTGCCGGACAGATAGTAACGGCCGTCATAGTTGTACTCGGCACGGCCGAGGATTGACATCATTGAGTTGCCCCAGTTGTATGCGTTTGCATCGAGGACACCTGCCGTAGCGACAGTGGTGAGAGCGGATGTTGAGAGGTTCTTGCCTTCAGCGCGGACGTAGCGGGTGTTGTTCTTCTCTGCCTCGAAACCTGCGAGGAGGCTCAGGTTGTGCTTCTCAGCGAATGTCTTGTTGTAGTTGATGGTCGAAGAAGAAACGAGCTTTCTTACTTCGGTGTCCATGGAGATTGCTCTTGCAACCTTGTTGCCGTCAACTGTAGGAGCGTTGAAGTGGTCAGCGCCGATGTAGTATTCTTCCTTGGTGTCAGTGTTGTCGAACGAGAAGATCGTCTTGACATCAAGGCCTTCGATGATATGGGCGGTCAAGGACTCGCTGACGGCTGTCTTGAGAGTCTTGGAGTCGTTGCTCCAAAGAGTGTTGTAGTACACGTTGTTGTAACCGTAGCTGCCGTAACGTGCGCTCCAGTCGGAACCGTCGGTGTAGTCGGTCGGCCAGTAGAGACCCCACATCAGGTTCTTCGCCTGCATGTAGAGGTTGGAAGAGTTGTTCCAAGTATCGTTGAAGCCTGACTTGTCGGTGCTTGCCATGCTTGCGTTGGTAGCGAACTCGAAGTGCTTGCCGATCTTCTGATTGAGGTTGACACGACCTGAAATACGGTCATAAGTGTTGATCGATACGCGGCCCTGGTCCTTGGTGTAAGCAACTGAAGAGTAGTATGTCGTGGTTTCGTTTCCGCCGCTTACGCTCAGGTCGTAGGTCTGGTAGACACCTGTGCCGAAGTAAGCCTTGTCCCAGTCGAAGTAGTTGCCGGGGGTACGGCCTGCAGCTGCTGCAGCGTCGTTGTAAGACGAAATGATGACGGGATCGTAACGGCCGCTGCCGGAGGTCTCGAACTTGTAACCGTGCTTGTTGAACTTGGTGTTCAGACGGGAGACTGCATTTGCAGCAGATTTCTCGGCATTGCCCTTGTTGGAGCTGGTCCAATAGTAGTTGTAATCCCAGAAGGTCTCATAGAGCATCTGGACGCTCTGCTCGGTGGTAGCCTGCTGATAGTTGTCGACTGCCCACGCGGGAGAGATACCTACCGAAGCCTTGAAGGAGATTGTCGGACGGCCGGTCTTGCCCTTCTTCGTGTTGACGAGGATGACGCCGTTTGCAGCGCGGGAACCGTAAAGTGCGGAAGCCGCAGCATCCTTCAGGACGGTGATGGACTCGATGTCGCTCGGGTTGATGGTGCTCATCACGTTGTTGGTGGAGTAGGTGTAGTCACTCATCTGTCCGATGTCACCGGAGATTGCAGGAACACCGTCGATGACGTAGAGAGGCTCGTTCGAAGCATTCATTGAACCGATACCACGGATGCGGATGCTTGAAGTGGAACCTGCCTGTCCTGATGTTGATGACATCTGGAGACCTGCGACCTTGCCGGTAAGGGCATTCTCGAACGAAGTCGAAGGAAGGTCCTTGATGGCCTCCTGCTTGACTACGGAAGCCGCACCGGTGTAGGTACCCTTCTTGGCGGTACCGTATGCGACAACCATGACCTCCTCGAGGGACTCTGCGTCCGGAGCGAGGATGACGTTGACTACAGTTCGGCCGTTGACGGGAACTTCCTGGTCAATGAAGCCGATAGAAGATACGAGGAGAGTAGCGTTCGCAGGAACGTTGTCCATTGCGAAAACACCTTCCGCCGTTGTGGCTATACCTGTCATTGTGCCTTTGATCACGACGCTGGCAAATGGAACAGGAGAACCATCTTCTGAAGAAGTGACCCTACCGGTCACCTTGTTCTGCGCAAATGCAGTGCTGACGGTCAGCAGTGCGAGCGCAAGCAGCATTAATTTCTTCATAAATAGTTTTTTTGTTGGTAATTAGTTATTTAGTTGATAATGATTGTTTGTCGGTATTACCACAGACCACAAATTTACAAAAAAAAGATACTTTTTGCAAAAAAAATCAACATTGACATGACCATCGGATAATGAAACCGACGTGGGGATTATGCCTTGATTATATGCAAAAAGCAACCCTTTCTTGCACATATTAAAAAAAAAAGGTGAATTTGTCCTTTGTGTCAATTGTACCGTGACCGCGCCATGCGGCCGAGACATGGCACCCTTGAAAGCATAGAAAACATTTACCAACCAACACCATTATCTATGAAGAAATTCTTACTCATCGCATTGGCGATATTGTCCTGCAATATCGCGTTTGCGCAGACAAAAGTTACCGGCAAGGTGACTTCTTCTAAGGATGGTTCCCCTGTTCCATTTGCCAGCGTAGTAGTCAAAGGCACGATGACAGGTGTAGCATCCGCCGATGACGGAACTTATGTCCTCGACAAAGTTCCCAATGATGCAGTTCTCGTCTTTTCTTCGATCGGTTTCAACGACATGGAAGTCATGGTCAACGGCCGCTCAAGGATCGACGCTGCGCTCGTTCCAAACACTGAAGCCCTCGACGAGGTCATGGTCGTGGCTTACGGTACGGTCAAGAAAGGTTCCTACTCAGGTTCCGCATCCGTAGTCAAGGAAGAGTCCATCAAGGACGCTCCTGTCGTAAGCTTCGAGCAGGTTCTCTCCGGTAAGGCTGCCGGCGTCCAGGTGGCATCCTATTCAGGACAGCCTGGTTCACAGGCGGAAATCTCCATCCGCGGCTTCGGTTCATTCAACGCAGGCAACCAGCCTCTGTATGTCATCGACGGCGTTCCCGCAACGAGCGGTGACTACTCATCCGGAAACATCTCGACCAGCGCAATGAACTTCCTCAACCCTGGCGACATCGAGTCCGTCACAATCCTCAAGGATGCTGCAGCAGCTTCTCTCTATGGATCACGCGCATCGAACGGTGTCATCCTGATCACCACCAAGAAGGGCAAGTCGGGCAAGATCACCACTGGCTTCAAGGCAAGCGCAGGTCTCTCATACTTCGCATACGACAACTACCCTCTGTGTAACGAAGAGGAGACAGAGCAGATGCACACCATGGCATGGACCAACTACGCAAACCAGAACCCCAGCGCTTGGAAGAGCTACGGCTCCGTCGACGCATATGTGAAGGCCAAGGTTGCTTCCAACTATCCTGCAAGGGACGAGAGCAAATACATATACAAGGATTGGGAAGACGTCCTCTTCCGCACCGGTATCACCCAGAACTATGAACTGAGCGTTTCGGGCGGCAGCGACAAGGGCAAGGTCTACGCATCCGTTTCATGGCTCGACCAGGACGGTGTGGTCACCATCGACTACCTGAAGCGTCTCTCCACCACCATCAACGCGGAGGCCAAGCTCAACAATTGGCTCAAGGCCGGCGCCACGATGCAGTACTCATGGCAGTACCAGACCGGTCACCAGGACGGATGGGCATCCAAGGACAACCCGTTCTTCATCTGGAAAGTCGTCCTCAACGACAGATGGCCTTACGCATACAAGGACACCGGAGAGCTCTATCTTGACACCTGGAGCCCCAGCTTCTCCACCGTCAACCCCGTTGCAACATATGACAAGCAGATCAACGACGCATACCAGAACCGTCTCATCATGAAGGGCTGGGCTGAAGTCTCCTTCACCGACTACCTCAAGCTCAAGAGCACCGTCAGCAACGACTGGCTCTATGTCCGCGACCGTTTCGCTTGGCTCTATGGACACCCCAACTTCTACGCATACAGTGACGCAGGTGGTTACATCGGTGACCGTCACCGCAATGTCAACCGTCTCGTCAGCTCGACCGTCCTCAACTTCGACAAGACATTCGGCGACCACCACGTTGCTGCAATGGCAGGTTGGGAGGCAGAGCAGGAGAAGTACTTCATGAGTACGATCGGCAAGATCGACTTCTCATACATGGGTGCTACCGAATCATACCTCTCGACAGGCTATGACAGCGGCTACAGCTACTCTCGCAAGGCTACCCTCCTCTCGGCTCTCGGCAGCCTGAGCTACGACTACGCAGCCAAGTACTACCTCTCCGGCACATTCCGCCGCGACGGTTCCTCCAAGCTCGGTCCCGAAAGCCGCTGGGGCAACTTCTGGTCCGTATCCGGATCATGGAGATTCTCAAACGAGGAATTCCTCAAGAATTCAAGCTGGCTCACCGACGCAAAGATCAGGGCATCCTACGGTACTTCCGGTACCCTTCCTTCAGCATACTTCGGCTACATGTCCGTTTATGACTACACCGCATACGGCGAGGACGGCGCAAGCTATCCAAGCAACCTTGCGAACTCTGACCTCACCTGGGAGAAGAACAAGAACTGGAACGTCGCTCTCGACGCTACTCTCTTCGACAGAGTGACCTTCACCGCTGAATACTACAACAAGGTCACCACCGACCTGCTCCTCGACGCTACCGTTCCTTCGCTCACCGGTTTCTCCTCTACTCTGAAGAACATCGGCTCGATGGTCAACCGCGGTATCGAACTCGCAATCAACGTGGACATCCTCAAGAACGTCAACAACTGGAACCTCTCAGTAGGCGCAAACTGGTCCACCAACCACAACGAGATCCTCGAACTCTCCGAAGAGGGTGAGACCATCGTCGACACTCCTTACGTTTGGACCGCCGGCTACAACTTCTACCAGTACCGCACCCGCAACTATCTCGGCCCCTGCCCTGAAGACAAATACATGGGCAACTCCCGCCTGACTGCAGGTTACCCGATGTACGCTGAGGGTTCCTACTACGAGAAGGGCGAGACCGCTGACCAGACCGTCATCACCGCAAGCGGCGTGAAGGTCGAAGAGGGCGGCATCGTTCCCGAGGACACCTACAACTTCTACCCCACCAACCGTCAGAACGCAAGCAACATGATTCTCGAAGGAAAGACCGCAATGCCCAAGGGATTCGGCGGATTCAGCCTGAACCTCGGCTACAAGGGCTTCACTTTCGACATGTCATGGGCTTACAAGTACGGCCACTACATCTGGGATGAAGGTGTGGAGCAGATGGAATCCGATGGTTACTATGACTTCCACAGGAACATCGCAAAGGACCAGCTCAATGCATGGACTCCCGAGAACACCGACACGAACGTTCCTATGCGTGTTCGCGACAACGGCCAGGGCGGTTACTACTACTCAAGCAAGTACCTCAAGAAGGGCGACTACCTGAGACTGAAGAACCTCACCCTCTCATACAACCTCCCCAGGACATTCTCCGAGAAGCTCGGAATGAGCAACACCCGTCTCTACATTGCAGGCGCCAACCTGTTGACCTTCTCCAAGCTCAACATCGACCCTGAAATCCAGTCGAACGGATACTACTATTACAATATGCCAGCCATGAGGACCTGTACCTTCGGTATCGACATTACATTCTAATTGACTGACACATTAAACAAAGCATGTATATTATGAAAAGATATATCAAACTGATTGTGATGGCAGCGGTCCTGACTTTCGGATTCTCTGCCTGCGAAGGCTATCTTGACCAGGTCCCTACGGACTCAGTGGTCGACAAGAATGCAATGGTCACCATCCCGGATGCTGAAGTTGCCTGCAACGGCCTTTACACCAAGCTGAAATACTATACCCTCTACGGTACATACATCCCTTACATGGGCGACCTCAGGGCCGACAACATGTATCCGCGCACTTCCGACGGTACGGGTGCAGTCATCTACACCTGGCAGTATGAGAGCTCCGCAAACTCATATTACGGAACTTTCTGGGAGAACTACTACAACATCATCATGAGGTGCAACACCTTCATCCAGAACATCGACCAGCTCGAGGCATCCAGCACTTCCGACCTCGCGACGAAGGATGACCTCACGGGCCAGGCATATGCTGTCAGGGCTCTCTGCTACTTCGACATCGCTCGCCTCTACGGCCAGCCTTACACCTATGACAACGGAGCTTCCCTCGGTGCAGTCATCCTCGACCACACCATCGCGGCTCAGGAAGCAAAGGAAGTCACCAGGGGCACCGTGGCACAGACTTACGAGCAGATCCTGAGTGACCTCAACGCAGCTCTTCCTCTCCTCTCCAAGTCAAAGAACACCGGCCACTTCAACTACTGGGCAGCAAAGCTCCTCCAGGCAAGGGCATACCTCTACATGGGCAAGTACAGCGAGGCTTACACCGCAGCTGTCGAAGTTGTCAACAACTCTCCTTACAAGCTTGTCTCCCACGACGACTACCTCGACTACTGGGGCACTGAAGGCAACGACGAGTCAGTTCTCGAATTCCTCGTTTCCATCCAGGGCGATATCGACGGTGACGGCGGTTTCTACACGATGTACCACAACATGTGGTTCGACGACCCGAACTGCGGTGCGAGCCTCATCCCTACCCTCAAGTGGAGAAACCTCTTCAATGACACCCCGAACGACATCCGCGCTCAGATGATCCAGTATGACGATCCTACCACCGGTGCAAAGAAGACCGGCGAATACTGGCTCAAGAAGTTCATCGGCAACAGGGACAAGGGCTACACCTTCCGCCGCAACAATCCTCGCGCTCTCCGCATCACCGAGGCTTATCTGATCGCTGCCGAGGCTGGTCTCGAATCAGGCAAGTCCGATGCAGCCGACTACCTCTACGCCGTTCGCCATCGTTGCGATCCTACGGCTACGAAGGTTGCCGCTACTCTCGACCTGATCCAGATCGAGCGCCAGAAGGAGTTCATCGGCGAAGGCCACCGCTTCTTCGACGTGATGCGCCGTGGCGGTTCGTTCGTCCGCGACATGAATGTAGACCCGCACGATTTCGGTGGCGGTTCCGCATACCAGAACTCACTCAAGCCGGGTGACAGCAAGGTCGTTCTCCCGATCTCCAGCGACGAGAGGGTAACCTGCCCGAACATCCAGCAGAACCCTGGTTACAAAGACTGACGTCAAACTCAGCAAAACCAATACACCCGAGAGGCTGCCCGCAAGGACAGCCTCTCTTGTTTGACGACAGAGCGCAACGAAGCCGGGCGCAAGAAGAGCATTATTTCTTACCTTTGCGGAAAATAATACAAGAGCAATGAGCAGCAGAATAGACAATGCACTGAAGGTGGCAAGGGAGACCAAGGCCTTCGAGATGGGACATGGCATGCTCGCACGCGTGCCCGAGGTGTTCCGCCGGTTTTTCGACGGCAGCAAGGCCATCATAATCGCGGACTGCAACACCTGGCGCGTGGCAGGCGAAGAAGTTTATCTTGCAATGGCGCGCGAAGGCGTCGAGTGTTTCCATTTCATCATACCGGACGAGAAGTTCCATGCCGAATGGAAATACATCGAAATGGTCGACCGCGTGCTTGACGAGAACGACGCCATCGCCGTCTCGGTCGGCTCCGGAGTCATCAACGACCTCTGCAAGCTCTGCTCGTCACACCACGGCCGTCCATACATGACGGTCCCGACGGCGGCTTCGGTCGACGGCTACACCTCCTTCGGCGCATCGATCTCCTACAAGGGGCTGAAGCAGACTTTCGAGTGCCCCGCACCGGTAGCGGTGGTGGCCGACATCGACGTCATCGCGGCGGCACCGAAGGAGATGACCGCGGCCGGCTATGCCGACCTGGCGGCAAAGATTCCGTGCGGCGCGGAATGGATGATAGCAGACCTCTTCGGCACCGAGCCGATCATACCGGAGGCTTGGCACGTGCTCCAGGACTGCCTCGACGAGATGCTCTCAAATCCCCGTGGAGTGGCGGACGGCGATCCCGAGGCCATCGGCCTGCTGTTCGAAGGGCTCACCCTCAGCGGCATTGCGATGCAGGCAGCGCGAAGCAGCCGCCCCGCTTCCTGTACCGACCATCTCTTCAGCCACTATCTCGACATGACCGGGCACCGCTTCAACGGCGAGCTTCAGAGCCACGGCTTCCAGGTCGCGATAGGCACGCTGACGATGTGCGCCTTCTTCGACGAGTTCCTCAAGTTCGACCTTTCAGGACTGGACATCGAGAACTGCGTCGTCCGCTGGCCCTCACTCGAGGAGGAACGCGACCGCGCACGCGCGATATTCGACGGCTTCGTCGACCCCGAGCTCGGCGTGAGGTCCATCGACGTGAAATATGCACCTCGTGAGGAGGTTCGCGTGCAACTCACCAAGGTGCGCGACAACTGGCCCGAACTCAGGGAGAAATACAGGAGCCAGGTCTACCCCTTCGACAAGATGAAGGAGCTCTTCAGGACGGTGGGCGCACCTTGCGACCCTTCGCAGATCGGAGTCACGCGGAAGCAGCTCTACGACATGCTGCCTTTCGTCCAGCTCATGCGACACCGCATCAACCTTCTCGACCTGGCGAAAAGGGCATGCATCTACGACACTCTCGTCGAAAGGGTATTCGGCAAGGGCGGCGTGCTTGACATTGGATGCTGATCAGGATTTTGCTTTCTTGGATTCTCTTGCGGCACGGCGGGCAGCCTTCCGTTCCTGCCGTTCCCTGCGCTTGAGCTCACGGCGTTCAGCCTTCTGGGCCTTGCGCAATGTCCGCTTCTCCGCCTTCGTGAGGACTCTCTCCTGGACTGCCGTCTGATCGATGACAGGCTTCTCGATCTTCTCTTCCGCAATTACCAGCGCAGGCGCATCGGACAAGTCCACCTTCTCCTTTTTCTTCTCGGGAGCAGGGGCAGGCTGCTGCGCAAGCGTGTCCATCCGTGCGTCGACCGGCATGGCCATGGTGTCGAGCGGCGAGACCGCGGGCTCCGGCTTGACCTCGATGACCACATCCTCGACATCGATGCTGTCGACCGGCGGGACGACAATGTCTGCCGCAGGCACGACAATCTCTGTCCTGGTGCTGTCCTTTGTTGTCGGCAGGACGATGCCGGCCGTATCGAGAGGAGGCATCTCCGCCTTCTCAAGCGAGTCGAGAGCCTGGAGCTCAGCCATGCGTGCGGCGAATGACTCGGCCTCGGCTATGGAGTCCTTTATGCGCTTCTCCTCCATCCTGCGCAGTTGCTCGGCACGATGCTCCTCGTCGACCTTGCGGATGACTTTCGCCATGTACCTGTCGAAGTACTTGTCGGTCTCCGGGTAGCGAGGCCTGAGTATGGAGGCGTATTTGCTTCGCTCGGAAGTCGGCATCTCTGCCGAGGTGATGTCGAAACGGTCGACCGGACGCTCTTCTCCGCGCCATGCGAAGCCCTTCAGCTTCTGTTTCTCCGGCTCCAGGTCAACCAATGGATAGGCGTCGCTCTTGATGGACTCGAAATAGATCATCTTGCGGGCATTGCCGTCCCTGATGGCAGCCGTGAGCGACTTGGCCTCCTTGACGTTGACCGTGGTGATCTGCTCGTCTTCGACCATGTAGAAAATGGCCGACACGCCTCCCAGCGCATCGAAGCGATAGAGCTTGTTGTCGTTGAAATATCCGAGCATCTCCGTGCTCTTTATCTGGTTGAAGTGCACGGTGTCCTCCTTGGTGGTAATGCGCGCGTCGGTGACCATGCTGCCGCGGCAGAGGTTGCCGTCCTTCATGAGGATGTTCATCGTCTCTGCGGTGAGCTGGTTCTTGACGGCATTCCACAGTGCCGGTGCGCCAAAGAGCTGCGCTATGGAGTCAAGTTCGGTAAAATATACAGAGTCGCATACCGCCTGCACGTCGGCACGGTATATCTTCACGTTGCGATATGCCTCAATGCACTTGAGCCTCGTCGTGTCGAGCGGCGGTTCAGCCGATGTCGTGTCCACCGGTGCCCCGACCTGCGGCTGATCATCGTCATGTGAAGGAGCGTTCTGCTCTACGGAAGGCTTCTCATCGCCAGGATCGCCCGGGTCACCAGGATCGCCAGGATCACCCGGGTCGCCAGGATCGCCAGGGTCGCCCGTGTCGGGATCATTGTTTCCCACATCCTTGTTGCCAGGCTGCGCATCCCCGGCAATGGCAGGGAGCATGGCAGTGCTGTCGGCCTGCGCCTTGTTCTTGCCCTTGTCCTTCCCGGCCACCTCCAGCGGAGGAAGCTTGCCGGCGGCACGCATCTTCTCCTCAGCGGCTTTCGCACGCTGTTCAGCCTGCTCGTCGCGCAGTTTCTTGACCGCGTCAAAGAGGATGTCCTCCCGCCTCTTCTGGGCGGCCTGCACATCGGTATCCGTGAAGTCGCAGCGGCGCACGCCGTATGCCATCAAGGTGTCGGCGCGCATGAAGAGCGTGTCAGGCTCATGGTTCTCGTTCTCGCCGTAATAGACCACCGCGGGGTCCTGCGTGAGCATCGCGCGGGAGGAATCACGCTCGTAGCGCGCATGGTTGGCGAAGAATATGGTCTGGTCGAGGGTATCCAGTATCTTGACGTCGTGGTACAGGTCCACGTTCTGGTTGGGCTGGTAGTAGTAGAGTTCGTCGGACCATGCCTCGTAGTCGTCGTCCTTGATGTACACGTCGTTCGAGAAGAAGATGGTGCTGTCCTGACGGCTGTACCATCCCGCGTCCGCCTTTACGAAGCCGGCTTTCGGCCAGGTATAGGTGTTCGTGCCGAAGACCGCCTTGCCCTCGTCGGTAAGATAGTTGAGGTTGCGCGTCTTGAGGAATATCGAGTCCATGTAGAGCTCGACGTTGTCCTCGAAGGTGAAGGTCTTGATCTTGGAGTCATACGAGCCCCTGCGGCTCTCGATGACGTTGCCGGCGGTATCCTTCATGGCGGCGCCGTACATGAAGGTGGCGACGCTGTCCTTGGTGTTGTAGTTGAGCTGGTTGGTCCTCAGCCTGTTGCCGTCCTTGTCGATGAGTTCCACGAGGGTTCCCTTGAAGCGGGCCGTGTTCTCGTCGATGTCATAGGTCAACTCGTCGCTGGTGAGCATCGTGCGGTCCTGCACCAGCTTGACATGGCCGAAGGCATCGATGCGCTTGGCGTTGAGATTCCACGAGGCGGAGTCGCAAATGAGATACGTGTTGTTGTGCAGGAACGTCGCATCGCCCTGGACACGGCGGTAGTCGACGCCGAACTCGGTCAACTGCTGCGCACGCTGCGCGCTCACCAGACGGACTAGCGAATCGCCGTCCGACTTCTTCTGGGCGGAAGCGGTCATTGCGACCAAAAGCAGCAAAAGCGCTGTATGCAGTCTCCCGGGGCGAAGCATAAGACTATTTCAGCCAGCCCTCCTTGAGAAATTCACAACCATACATCACCGGGTCAATCACGATGTAGGTCTTTTTCTTGCGGTCGGCGATGAACTTTTCGATGGCCTCCATAGAGCACTTGTTGTTCGCCTCGTCGATGAGCACGTTGAAATCGTCCTTGTAGGATGCCACGTGGGAAGGTATGATCTTCTCCAGAAGGAGGATCTTGTAGACGGTGTTTCCGTTGCGGCCCTCGTTGTCGAGAGACTCGAACGGTTCGGAGACGTCACCTTCCTTCATGTTGCGGATGGTGTTGTAGTCGGTCGGCTTGAGCTGGTCCTTCTCGAAATAGGAGGAGCCGGTGTTCTCGTCAGCCATCAGGCCGCCGCTGGTGCTGGTCTTCCTGTCTTCGGAATATGCCTTGGCCGCATCCTGGAAGGTGATCGTGTCGCCTACTATGAGCATACGGATGCTGTCGAGGCGGTCGAATGCCTTGATGCGGTCCTGCGAGGTGTAGGAAGGCTTGATGAGGATGTGGCGCGCATTGAAGGAATTGCCCTCCTTGCCTATCATCTGGATGAGGTGGAATCCGTCGGGGGTCTCAACTATCTGCGACACCTGCCCGTCCTTGAGCGACATTGCAGCATCGGAGAATGCGGGCCAGAATGCATCCCTCGGGGTCATGCCGAGTTCACCGCCGCGTGCGGCGCTGCCCGGGTCCTGGGAGTAGATGCGTGCGAGGGTGGCGAACTTCTCGCCATTGACGACGCGCTCGCGCAGGTCGAGGAGCTTCTCCTTGACGGCGAGATTTGCCGCCTCCTTGTCAGGATAGAGCACTATCTGACGCAGACGGTATTGTGTCGAGACGACGGGAAGGTCCTCCCTCGGGGTGTCGTTGTAGAACTTCTCCACATCGCTCGGGGTGAGCTTCGGAACGTCGGTGGCAACCTTGCGCTGCATGTCCTGGATGAGCGACTGCTCGCTCAGCGTCTGACGCCACTCCTGCTTCAGCTTGTAGATGGGCTTGCCGAAATACTCCTCGGTCTGCTTCTCGCCTCCGAGCTGCTGATAGATCTCGGCAAGACGACCGGAGAGCGTACTCTCTACCGCCGAATCGTTGACCGTAAGGGAGTCGAGGCGGGCCTGGGTGAGGAACAGCTTGTTGACAAGCATGCCTTCGAATATCTCGCATCTCGCATTCCTGTCGGCATTGAGTCCGCGTGCGCGCATCATCTGCGCCTCGCTCTCTATCTCGGAAAGCATGATGACATCATTGCCTATGAGCGCCACGGTCTTGTCCACAAGACCGCCCTGATATTTCTGCGCATTGGCGGCAATAGTCATTGAAAGAGCCAGAATGACCGTAAAAAGGTATATTGGGAACCTATTTTTCATTGTTGTGGTTGAATATTATCAGTTTTCTGTTGACGAGTGCATCATCAAGCAAGTCTTGTTCCAAAGATGACAGAAGCTCCTGTTTTCTTTTCGCCACCACCGTTTCTTCTATCCTTGCCCTGATGTACTCGAATGGCATCAGGCCGCCGACGGGCGTCAGGCCGTAGAGATAGACGAGATGGTGCTGCTGGTCCTCGTCCACCTCATAGAAGCCCCTGTGCGTAAACATGGATGCGGCCTCGTCGGCCGTCATGCCCAGCTCGCGCGCCAGGACCGGGAGGGTGATCCACGACTTGTCGAAGTCGGCATATCGCTCGGCGGATGCATTGCAGAGGACTTCCAGCTCGGCCACATCGGTGCTGTCCACCGCCTCGAAGATGTCACGGATCATGAAGTAGTATGGCGACTTGGTCGAGACCCTTGCCAGGCGGGCGCGCACCAGGGTGGTCGGCGCCTTGAAGTCATCCTGATGGGAGGCGTAGTACTCACGAGCCTCCGCTTCGGTGACCACGGTGTCCAGGCGGCTGTCGGTGATGTGTTTCTCGTAGCGGAAGGAGAGCAGGTTGCGACGGAAGGACTCCACCTCCCCGTCCACGTTCTTCTCCTCCTTCGACAGCTGTTCGTCGGCTTCCCTGAGCTTCAGACGGCTGAGCGCCCATGTGCGGATGTAGCTCTCGACAATGGCAGTGCTGTCTTCGGGAGAGAGCCCCGGGGGCATCAGCGACGTGATGGTGCTCTCATATAGCACGTCGGTGCCGATGCGGGCGACCTTGCGGTCCTTCGCGCCGCGGAACACCCCTTCCAGCATCGTGCAGGAGGAGATGGCGACAACAACGAGCAATATGACGGACAGCCGGCGCATCAACATCTATCGTGTATAGTTCGGAGCCTCGCGTGTGATGGTGACGTCATGCGGATGGCTCTCCACCATTCCGGCAGCCGTTATCTTGACGAACTTCGCCTCGCGAAGAGCTTCGAGGTCCTTTGCTCCGCAGTAGCCCATGCCGGCGCGGAGACCGCCAACGAGCTGGTAGATTACTTCCGAGAGGGATCCCTTGTAGGGAACCTGTGCCACGATGCCTTCCGGCACGAGCTTCTTGATGTCCTCTTCCATGTCCTGGAAATAGCGGTCCTTGGAACCCTTCTGCATTGCCTCGAGGGAACCCATGCCGCGGTATGACTTGAACTTTCGTCCATTGAGGATGATCGCCTCGCCCGGAGCTTCCTCGACGCCGGCGAAGAGGCTGCCGGCCATGATGGTGCTCGCACCTGCGGCGAGAGCCTTGACGATGTCACCGCTATAGCGGATGCCGCCGTCGGCGATGACCGGGATGCCGCTGCCCTTGAGGGCCTGTGTGGTGTTGAGCACCGCGGTGAGCTGGGGCACGCCGATGCCGGCGATGATGCGGGTGGTGCAGATCGAGCCGGGACCGATGCCGACCTTGACGCCGTCGACTCCGCACTCCTTGAGCGCGAGAGCCGCTTCGGCTGTCGCGATGTTGCCGGCGACTATCTGCGTATCGGGGAAGGCGGCGCGGATCTTCTTGATGGTGTTCAGCACGCCGAGCGAATGACCGTGCGCGGTGTCGAGCACGACTGCGTCCACGCCTACGCTGACCAGGCTCTCGACATCCTCCAGACTATGGGAGTTGATGCCGACGGCGGCGGCGCAAAGCAGGCGTCCGAGGCTGTCCTTGCTTGCTATGGGGTTGTTCTTGATCTTCGAGATGTCGCGATAGGTCACCAGTCCTACAAGGCGGTTGTAGGCGTCCACGACGGGAAGCTTCTCGATGCGGTTCTTGCGAAGGACTTCCGTTGCCTGGGGGATGGTGGTGTCGGGACCTACGGTGATGAGGTTCTCGCTTGTCATCACCTCCTTGATCGGGGTCTCGAGATTGTCCTGGAAACGAAGGTCGCGGTTGGTGACGATGCCGATAAGATGCTTCGCCGCGTCTACCACGGGAATGCCGCCGATGTGGTTCTCCCTCATGAGACGGAGCGCGTCCCCGACGTTCGCGTCAACGTGGATGGTGACAGGGTCGTAGATCATGCCGTTCTCGGCACGCTTCACCTTTCGTACCTGCTCCATCTGCATGTCGATCGGCATGTTCTTGTGAATAACGCCGATACCGCCGGCGCGGGCGATGGCAATAGCCAGATTCGCATCGGTGACAGTGTCCATTGCTGCCGATACTATCGGGACGTGAAGGGGAATTTCGCGTGTGAACTTAGTCTGAATGTCGACTTCGCGCGGGAGGACCTCGCTGCGGGCCGGAATGAGAAGAACGTCATCATAGGTCAGTCCTTCCATCACAATTTTGTCGGATTCCATTATTCGCAAATTAGATATAATCTGCAAAATTAGTAAAAAAAGCTTGAGAAGCAGACACGTTTCTCAGCAATTAATCACTATTTGTCCGACAAACCGGAAGGATTCTCACTTGAGGTACCAGTCAAGCGACGACTTGAGGCCGGCGAGCCACACCATGTCGCCTTCGGCGAACTTGAAGTCCTTGCTGGGATTGGTATGGAGAAGGCCGTTGCGCTCCACGCTGATGACCATGCATCCAGATGCGCGCATGTCGGTCTCCTGAAGGGTCTTGCCGGTAAGCGGCGAGATGGCGTCAAGCACCACCGTCTCGACGCTGAAGTCCTCACGGGAATCATCCTGCGGCTCCATGATGCTGTCCGTCATGATCTTCTTGAAGGCGTCTATCTGCCCGGTCGTGCCGACGGCCACAAGGTCGTCGCCGGGGAATATGCGCTCGTCGCCGCCCGGTATGAGGATGGACCTGTTTCCGCGCTGGATCTTGACGATGTTGACGCCGGAGGTCTTCCTGAAGGGCATCTCGCGGAGCGTCTTGCCGATGTAGAGGAAATCCTGCGGAACCTTGAACTTCTCGATGTGAACGTCATAGCCGTCCATCTTGTCCTTCACGGCGGCGGTGACGGGAGCCTGGCGGCGGGAGAGCTCGTCCTTCGCATTGAGATTCTCGAGGAAGCGGCTCTCAATCCTGGAGAGGCCGCTGCTGCGACGGCGGACCAATATCACGGAGAGGATGAGCACCACATATACCAGGACGATGAACCACTTGGAGATCTTTGCGAAACACCATATCGCCCATGCGGCGAACTGCACTGCGAGGAACAACCTGATGAATATCGACAGGATGACCGGAATCCTGTTCCTCTGGTCCTTCATGTAGAGGGTCGAGGAGAGTTTCCTGAGGTCCTGCCCGCTTGCGGCAAGGCCGTAGAGGAACGGCGACATCACCACCAGCGCGATTGCCACCCGAATGGCGGAAAGCCATCCCTGTCCCATGTCGGGGAACAACTTTGAGGTGATCTGCGGAAGGAACTCCTTCATGCCGACAAGGAGCACCAGGAGCACCATGGAGTAGAGCGCCACGCGGATGAAGTACTTCCTGGCAAATGTCTTCCACACGCTTCCCTCAGCCCTGTTGACTGAGGACGAGACCTCCGCGCGGCGGTTGATGCGGTCAAGCAGCCTTTCCGGCAGCACACGGTGCAGCCATGTGGAGACAGGCGTTGCGGCCTTTATCATGTATGGCGTGGTGAAGGTCGTGATGACCGACACCGAGATGATGACGGGATAGATGAAGTCCCTCAGCACTCCGAGAGAGCAGCCGAGACCCGCTATGATGAAGGAGAACTCGCCGAGCTGCGGCAGGCTGAAGCCCACGTGCAGCGCGGTGTCGAGGCTCTTGCCCGCGAACAGGACTCCGGTGGTCGAGAAGACCAGGATGCCCGCCATCGCCACCAGCGTTATCACCAGGATGACAGGCCAGTAGCCCGCGATGACCGACGGGTCGACCATCATTCCGACCGACACGAAGAAAATAGCCCCGAACAGGTTCTTGATGGGAACCGTCAGATGCTCTATGCGCTCGCCCTCGATGGTCGACGACAGCACGGAGCCCATGAGGAACGCGCCAAGAGCCGATGAGAAGCCGGCCTTGTTGGCGAGGATGACCATCAGGAAACAGAGTCCGACGCTGATGAGAAGCAATATCTCGTCCGAGATGTAGTCCTTGGCCCTTCGGAAGATCGACGGGATGACATATATGCCGACAAGGAAGCAGAGCACCAGGAAGATCACGAGCTTGGCCAGCGAGAGCAGCATGTCCATGCCGGAGAACTGGTTCGAGACGGCAAGCGTGGAGAAGAGCACCATCATCAGGACGGCGAGAAGGTCCTCCACCACGAGGAGACCGAAGACGAGGGAGGCATATGGCTCGTTCTTGATGCCGAGGTCGTCATATGCCTTGATGATGATGGTCGTCGAGCTCATCGAGAGCATTCCGCCCAGGAAGATCGACTCCATCATCCCCCACCCCAACGCCGTGCCGGTGATGAATCCCACGCAGAACATGCCTATGCAGATGGTGATTGCAGAGATGAACGCGGCGCTGCCCACGTTGAGCAGCTTCTTGAAATTGAACTCGAGGCCGAGGCCGAAGAGGAGGAAGATTATGCCAAGCTCTGACCATACGTCGACCGATTCGGGAGAGAACTGGGGAAAGAGGCCGAGGTGGGGCCCCACGACGAAGCCCGCGACGATGTAACCGAGGATGAGGGGCTGCTTCAACGCCTTGGATATGATGGTGAAAAGGCCTGCTGCAATAAGGATGATGGCCATCTCCGTGACCAAGCTCAGTTCTGATGACATGGCGAATCGATTTATGACCTACGAATTTACCAAATTATCTCCATTCTTCACAAAAAAGTCGCGGAAAAGGATGATTATCCACATTTTTACTAATTTTGTATTTAATATGCACAAGAGTCGTCATGGCAAAGGCAAAGACAGGAATTGAGATAAAGAACCGCAAGGCATCGTTCGAGTTTGAGTTCATCGAGCGGTACACTGCCGGCATCGTCTTGAGCGGCACCGAGATAAAGTCCATCAGGATGGGCAAGGCATCGCTGGTGGACGCCTACTGCTACTTTTCCGGCAACGAGCTCTATGTGCGCAACATGAACGTCGCCGAATACTGGTGGGGCTCCGCCTTCAGCCGCCAGGACCCGAAGCGCGACCGCAAGCTGCTGCTCACGCGGCGCGAACTTCGCAAGCTCCAGCGCGCGACGCGCGAGAAGGGAATGACCATCGTGGCGACAAGGCTCTTCATCTCCGAAAACGGCTACGCCAAGCTCGACATCGCCCTTGCCCGAGGCAAGAAGGAATACGACAAGCGGGAGAGCATCAAGGAGAAGGACATGCGACGCGACATGGAAAGATGACAAGACAATAGCAAACAACCAATACATCACAACAATGAAAAAGCTTACATTAATTGCAGCAATCCTCCTGTGCTCCATCACGATGAGCGCACAGAGCCACGACTTCGAAGTCCAGGTCGACCTCAACGCGGGTCTCGGCCTTTCACAGAAGAGCGGTTTCGCGACTGGCATCGATGCAGCGGTAGGTTTCCTCCCCACCGAGAGCCTTTTCCTCGGTTTCGGAGCAGGATTCGACTTCCTCAAGGCTGCCTACACGGTAGTCGAGGATGAAATCACGAAGAACGGCGAATTCATCGTTCCTCTCTTCCTCAGGGGCAAATACACCCTCGCTTCAATGACCTCTTCCACCAGTCTCATCGAGCCCTTCGTAATGGCCGACCTCGGCTACAACGCAAGCATCGGCGGCATCAAGATGGGCAACGGCGAAGGCATCAAGGGCACCCACAACATCAAGGGCCTGTTCGTGGAGCCGAAGATCGGCATCTCGATCAACAACATGTACAACATCGGCCTCGGTCTGAGGATGCAGCACTTCAACTACAAGTACTTCTCAGCAAAGTCGGCAGAAGCAAAGGTCAAGGGCGCGTTCGCATCCGACCTCTGCCTCCACTTCGGCCTCGTGTTCTAGGACACGCAGCCAGGTGAAAAAGAAGGGTGGCCCGGACGGGTCACCCTTTCTTGTTGTGCTGTCAGGTGCCGAAGGCTATTTCCTGGCCGATTTCGGCGGCGGGCAGTAGTTCGGCTTGCGCGCCGGCTCGGTCCGTCGTGCCGGTTTCCTCGCCGTCATGCTCCAGATGATGAAGATGATGCCCGTCACTATGAAGGGTATGCTAAGCAGCTGCCCCATGTTGAGAAGCATGCTGTTCTCGAAGTCGACCTGAGGTTCCTTGATGAACTCGATGAGGAAGCGCATTCCGAAGCAGCCGATGAGGAAGGCGCCGAAGAACCAGCCGCGGTGCACCTTGTCAAGCTTCTTGAAATAGACCCACAGGAGCAGAAAGCCGAGGATCAGGTAGCTGAGCGCCTCATAAATCTGCGTTGGGTGCTTCGGCACCGTTTCACCGCGGCGCTCGAAGATGAATCCCCAGGGCAGGGAGGTCTGGTCGCCGTAGATCTCCGAATTGAAGAGGTTGCCGAGGCGGATGCAGCAGCCGGCGAAGCAGATGGCTATCACCAGGCGGTCGAGCAGCCACACCATGTCGAAGCCGTTCTTCTTTCCGTAGCGGTGAGCATACCACCACACGGCCAGCAGCACGCCGATGGCGCCGCCGTGCGAGGCAAGTCCGCCTTTCCACGGCTGGAATATCTCGGGCCAGTGCTCGCTTGTCAGATAATAGTCAGGTTGATAGAACAGGCAGTGTCCGAGGCGCGCGCCCACGATCGTGCCGATCAGCAGCGCGTAGAGCAGGGGCTCGAGCAGTTCGGTGTTCACCCCTTCCCTCTTGTAGAACTTGATGAAGAGCCAGTAGCCGAGCGGGAAGCCGGCCACGAAGAGAAGCGAGTAGTATCTGATGGCCAGGGGGCCTATCTTGCAGATTATCGGGTCCACGTTCCAGACCACTGAAAGGAAGTCAAACATATCGGATTGTCGTTTTTATCTTGTCAATCTTGCGAAAACGCTCAGGGGAAGCGCCTTGTCGAAGCGGTCGCGGAGAACCAGCTCACCATAGTCGAGGCTCCTGCATCTTTCGCCGAATGCGCTGCGGACCAAGGTGTCGGCCAGCACCGCGGAATAGCCGTTGGAATACAAATTGAGTACCATGAAGCTGCGTTCGGGAGCCAGGATTGCAGCGCACTGCTGCAACATCTCGAAGAGGCACTCGTCAAGCTTCCACTTCTCGCCGTCCGGACCGTGGCCGTATGCCGGCGGATCGAGGATCAGGCCCTGGTACAGGTTGCCGCGGCGCGCCTCCCGGCGGGCGAATTTCAGCGCATCCTCGACGATCCAGCGGATGTCGGTCATCGAGCTGAGCTCCATGTTGCCCTTTGCCCAGGTCACCACCTGGCGGACGGAGTCGAGATGGGTCACCTGCGCACCGGCCTTGCGGGCAGCGAGCGATGCCGCTCCGGTATATGCGAAAAGATTGAGCACCTTCGGCGCCTCCTTCTGGCCGGCGGCCAGCGAAGAGACGGTATCGTATATGAAGTCCCAGTTGGGAGCCTGCTCCGGGAAGACGCCGACATGCTTGAACGAAGTGAGGCCAAGGCGGAGGCGGAAGCCCACCTGGGGATAGCCGATGGTCCACTGCTCCTGCATCTTGCGGAGCATCGTCCAAGAGCCGCTGTCCTCCTTGCCGGCCTTGCCGAAGCCTGCGCCCGGCTTGAACTCGGTATGGGCGGCAGCGCGCCATTGTTCTTCACTCATCGACTTGTGCCACAAAGCCTTGGGCTCCGGACGAATCATGACGTACGGTCCGAAGCGCTCAAGCTTCTCGAAGTCGCCCGAGTCGATCAGTTCATAGTCTTTCCAGGACTTGGAAGGTTGCTCGATCGTCATCAGTCCACTACTTTTTCGAGCCTCTTGGCAATCTTCTTGGCAAGCCTCTTCGACTTTATGGGAACGGAGCTCTCATACTCGAACTTCTGCTCGCCCGTGGCCATGTTGACCAGGACGCCCTTGAACTTCGAGACCTTGTCGGTCGCGGAGTTGTATTCGCACTCCTGGACGTCGAGCTGATAGGTGACCTTCACGTCTCGGCCGAAGAGCTTGTTGATGTAGGAGGTGACTTCCGAGGTCTTCTGTGCGATGCCTTCGGGGATTACGGTGAAGCCGTTGTCCTTGAGATATGAGCGCAGTTCCTTCTGGAAGGAGGAGCTGGCGCCCTTGACGTTGATCGGGGTGTTCTTGATCACCTTTTCGTATGCGGTCTTGCCAGCCTTGCGGGCGCCGATCTTCGTCGCCACGGCTGACGATGCGCACGATGCGAGGCACAGCGATGCGAGCAGGATGACCAGCAGGGAGCTGAGTGTCTTTTTCATGTCGGGTCGATTATTCTCTGATTGCCTTGATGCCGGGGAGTTCGATGCCCTCGAGGTACTCGAGCATCGCGCCGCCGCCGGTTGAAACGTAGCTTACCTTGTCGGCATAGCCCATCTGCGTGACTGCCGCCACGGAGTCGCCGCCGCCCACGAGGGTGTAGGTGCCTTTTGCAGTCGCCTCGGCAAGCATCCTTGCCATGGCGTTGGTGCTCTTTGCGAACTTCGGCATCTCGAAGACTCCGAGAGGACCGTTCCAGAGGACGGTCTTGGAGTTGTCGATGATGGCCTGCCACCTCTCGATCGAAGAGGGAGCGGCATCCATCGCCTCCCAGCCGTCGGGAATCTCGAAGTTGTTCACGATCCTGGTGTTCGCATCGTTGCTGAATGCGTCTGCGACGACCACGTCGCGGCGCAGGGCGAGGTCGATGCCCTTCGAGGCTGCCTTCGCCATGATGGCCTTAGCGGTCTCGATCTGGTCATCCTCGCAGATGGAGTTGCCAACGGTGCCGCCCAATGCCTTGATGAAGGTATAGACCATGCCGCCGCCGATGATCAGGTTGTCGACCTTGTCGAGAAGGTTCTCGATGATGCCTATCTTCGAGGAGACCTTGGCGCCGCCGAGAATTGCGGTCAGGGGGCGTGCAGGGTTGTTCAGCACCTTGTCGATGGCGTTGATCTCACCTTCCATCACGTAGCCGAACATCTTGTCATTCGGGAAATATTTCGCTATCAGCGCGGTGGAGGCATGTGCGCGGTGCGCGGTGCCGAACGCGTCGTTGACGTAGCAGTCTGCATAGGAAGCAAGCTTTGCCGTGAATGCCTTCTGGCTCTCCTTGACTGCGGCCTTCGCAGCCTTCTTCTCCTCGTCGGATGCGTCTTCCGCCAGTCCGCGGGGCTTTCCCTCCTCCTCTGCGTAGAAACGGAGGTTCTCGAGCAGCAGGACCTCGCCCGGCTTGAGGGCTGCGGCCTGCTCGTCAGCCTTCTGGCAATCCGGTGCGAACTGCACGGGAACGCCGAGGTACTGCTCGATGCGGGAGATGATGTGCTTGAGCGAGAACTTCTCGGCGGGACCCTTCGGACGGCCGAGATGAGACATCACGATCAGTGCGCCACCGCCTTCGAGGATCTTCTTGAGGGTGGGAATTGCGGCGCGGATGCGGGTGTCGTCCGTGATTTCGAACTTGTCGTTCAATGGAACGTTGAAGTCGACCCTGACAATAGCTTTCTTGCCAGTGAAGTCGTAAGTGTCGATGGTCTTCATGATGTATGTGTTTTCTGCATTTTCCTTTATCCTTGCAAAAATAGAAAAAATACTCGTCATTGTCGACATTGTTTGCTCATGAAGGCGAACGTATTACGATGTTTCAAGGAGAAATTGTATTTTTGTGGTCATGTACGACGAATATGACCTGATCTGCGTGCTTGGCCCGACCGCGTCGGGCAAGACGAAATATGCCGTGCATCTGGCACGTGAGCTCGACGGGGAAATACTGTCCGGCGATTCACGGCAGGTATACCGCGGCATGGACATCGGCACCGGCAAGGACCTGGCCGACTACGGCGACGTACCATACCACCTCATCGACATAGCCGACGCCGGCACGAAATACAACATCTACCAATACCAGCACGACTTCGAAAAGGCATATCAGGACATCCTCGGACGCGGCAAGCGCCCGATTCTGTGCGGCGGCAGCGGGCTCTACCTTGAGGCGGCGACGTGCGGATATTATCTCCCCGACGTACCTGCCGACCAGCATCTTCGCGCCGAGCTGGACAAGTTGCCGACGGAGGAGCTCATCGCACGATACGAGTCAATGCGCACGCCGCACAACTCCACCGACTACGACACGCGCCAGCGGCTCATCCGCGCGCTGGAGATAGCGATATTCGAGGAGTCGCACCCGGTCACGAGGACATCTTTCCTCCCGAAGAAAACCAAGTACATCGGCATAAGCGTTTCGCGCGAAGTGCGCAACGCCCGCATAGACGCCCGCCTCGAAGCGCGCCTGAAGGAGGGCATGGTCGACGAGGTGCGACACCTGCTGGACGGAGGCATACCGGCCGAAGACCTGATCTACTATGGCCTGGAATACAAGTTCCTGACCCTCTACATCACCGGAAAGATGACCTATGACGAGATGGTGGAGAAGCTGCGCATCGCCATCCACCAGTTCGCGAAGCGGCAGATGACATGGTTCCGCGGAATGGAGCGTCACGGAATCGCCATCGAATGGGTCGAGAATCCCTATTAGGAAAAAGAAAGCCGCGGCGACCATTTTCGCCACGGCTTTGATCTTTCATTGCACTTCACCCGGCTATTCCACCGTGGTGACGAGGTTCCTGTCGCCGTAGCCGTTGTCGACGCGCGATGCGGCAGGCCAGAACTTGTTGTCGCGGATCCACTCGAGAGGGAATGCTGCCTGCTCGCGGCTGTACTTGTGGTTCCACTCGTTTGCACATACCTCGTCTGCCGTGTGAGGCGACATCTTCACGGGGTTGTCGTCCTTGTCCAGACGGCCCGACTTGATGTCCTCGCACTCTGCGACGATGCACTTGAGTGCGTCGACGAAGCGGTCAAGTTCGGACAGCGGCTCGCTCTCGGTAGGCTCGATCATGAGTGTCTCGTGAACCGGGAAGGAGAGCGTAGGTGCATGGAATCCGAAGTCCATGAGACGCTTTGCCACGTCGGTGGCATCCACGCCGTATTCTGCGCGGAAGTGCTGGAGGTCGATGATGCACTCGTGCGCGACACGGCCGGTAGCTCCCGTATAGAGCGTCTTGAGCTCGGGGAGGAGCTTCGCGGACATGTAGTTCGCATTGAGGATGGCCGTCTCGCTTGCCTTGCGGAGGCCGTCCGCGCCGAGCATCTTGATGTATGCGTGGGTGATCGGGAGAAGCAGCGGGCTGCCGTAGGGAGCAGCGCTGACTGCGTCCATTCCTGCTCCGCCGCACTCGCAGACGACAGGATGGCCGGGAAGATAAGGCTTGAGAGCCTCGGTGCAGCAGATGGGGCCTACGCCAGGTCCGCCGCCGCCGTGAGGCATTGCGAAGGTCTTGTGGAGATTGAGGTGGCAGACGTCCGCGCCGATGTAGCCCGGATTTGTCAGGCCGACCTGTGCGTTCATGTTGGCGCCGTCCATGTAGAGCAGGCCACCGTTGCCGTGGATGATGTCTACGATCTCGCGGATCTTGACCTCGAACACGCCGTGGGTCGAAGGATAGGTGATCATCATGCCGGCAAGGTTCTCGCCTGCCTCCTCAGCCTTGCTGCGGAGTTCGTCGACGTTGATGTTGCCGTGCTCGTCACAGCTCACCAGCACGATGTTGAAGCCTGCCATCGCTGCGGAAGCAGGGTTGGTGCCATGTGCCGAGGTAGGGATGATCATGACGTTGCGGTTCTCGCCGCCGTTTGCCTTGAGGAAGCGGCGGATTGTCATCAGACCCGCATATTCGCCTGCAGCGCCGCTGTTCGGCTGCAGCGAGCATCCTGCGAAGCCGGTGATGACGGCCAGGTCGTGCTCGAGTTCGCCGATGACCTGCAGGGTGCCCTGTGCCTGGTCGGAAGGTGCGTACGGGTGAAGGTTGCCGAACTCGCTCCAGCTCAGCGGCATCATCTCGACTGCAGCGTTGAGCTTCATCGTGCAGCTGCCCAGCGGAATCATGGAGTGGGTCAGGGAGATGTCCTTGCGCTCGAGCTTCTTGATGTAGCGCATCATCTCGGTTTCGGAGTGGTATGAGTTGAATACCTTCTGGGTCAGGATCGGGGTCTCCCTCTTCATGAAAGAAGGTGCAGCAGGCATTGCGGGGCAACCCTCCTTGCAACCGAAGATCTCGCCGATGGCGGCAGCCTCGGCACAGCATGAGAGTTCGTCAAACGAGATCTGGACGCACTTCGGGCAGGGATAGAAGAAGTTGATGCCCTTGGCGAGAGCCTTCTCGCGGATAGCGGCAGCGTCAACGTCGACGACCCTTATGGTGTCGAAGAATTCCTCGCTCTCGAGCTTGTAGCCGGCCTCCTTCAGCTTGGAAGCGACGGCGTGCGCATATCCCCATGCGTTGAGCGCAATCTCGGTGATGCCCTTGGGGCCGTGCCAGATTGCGAACATTCCGGTCATCGTGGCCATCAGCGCGGTTGCCGTGCAGATGTTGGACGTGGCCTTCTCACGCTTGATGTGCTGTTCGCGGGTCTGGAGCGCCAGACGTACCGCGTTCTTGCCCAGACGGTCGACGGAGATGCCGATGATGCGGCCGGGAAGGTTTCTCTTGTATTTGTCGGCGCATGCCATGAAGCCTGCGGTAGGACCGCCGAAGCCCATGGGAAGGCCGAAGCGCTGTGCTGAGCCGCAGACGATGTCTGCACCCCATGCTGCAGGTTCCTTGAGGACTGCAAGCGCGAGCAGGTCGCAGTATGCAGACACCAGTGCGCCGGCAGCGTGAGCCTTTTCGCAGAATGCCGAATAGTCCCTAACCTCGCCGCTCGCAGCGGGATACTGCACGAATACGCCGTAGCATTTGTCCTCGATCTCATATGATGCGAAGTCTCCGGTATGGATCTCGATGCCGAGTCCCGATGCGCGGGTCTTGAGCACTGAGAGAACCTGGGGGAAGATGTTCTCGTCGACGAAGATCACGTTCTTGCCGGCCTTGACGGCATCCCTCGGACGGAGTTCGAACATCATCCTCATGGCCTCGCCGGCTGCCGTTGCATCATCGAGCATCGAGCAGTTGGAGAGGTTGAATCCGGTCAGGGAGGAGATCATTGTCTGGAAGTTGATCAGTGCCTCGAGACGGCCCTGGGAAATCTCGGCCTGATACGGGGTGTATGACGTATACCAGGAGGGATTCTCGAATACGTTGCGCGTGATGACGGCCGGCGAAGCGGTGCCGTAGAAGCCCATTCCGATGAGGGAACGGAAGTTCTTGTTCTTTCCGGCAATCTCCTTGAGACGTTCAGTGTACTGATGTTCGCTCAGGGCGGCATCAAGTGCGAGAGGTTCCTTGAGCAGGATGTCCTGCGGAACCGTCTGCTTCACGAGTTCCTCGATGGAGGAAACGCCGAGCACCTCGAGCATCTGCTTCTGCTCGAAGTCTCTCGGTCCATTGTGTCTTTCTGCAAAATTAAGTGGCATGACGATTATGGTTTTTGTTGTATTGTTTCAGTCTGTTTCAGTCTTTTCAAATCTGGTCGTCCATCTCGAGCCTGACATAGATGAACAGCAGTATGGTGAATGCCCACAGCGACGATCCTCCGTAGCTGAGGAACGGCAGCGGGATGCCGATGACCGGCATCAGGCCGATGGTCATCGAGATGTTGATGAACACGTGCATCAATATGCAGCAGGCCACGCAGTAGCCGTATATGCGCGCAAAGCGGTCCTTGCGCTTCTCCGCCGTGTTGAGCAGCCTCAATATCAGGACCAGGTAGACGACTATCACGGCAAGCGTGCCCAAGAAGCCCCACTCCTCCCCTACGGTGCAGAAGATGAAGTCGGTGCTCTGCTCCGGCACGAACTCGAATCTGGTCTGGGTGCCGTTGAGGAAGCCCTTTCCGAAGAGGCCGCCGGAACCGATGGCGATCTTTGACTGGTGCACGTTGTATCCGACGCCCATGGGGTCGTCCTTGAGGCCGAGCAGCGACTCGATGCGGAGCCTCTGGTGGTCCTGGAGAATGTCGTTGAAGATGAAGTCCACCGAGAAGATGAGCGCCACGCCGCACAGGTAGCCGAGCATCATGTTGCGGAGCACCGTCTGACGCCTGCGCCAGCCGCGGATGGCGAGCACCAACGCCACCGGCACCGTGATCGCCGCAAAGAGGAGCTCTGCTCCGTACTGCTCGAAATATTCGGTGAGCAGCTCGATCCTGCCGAGGCGCGGGAAGAACGATGCGACCGCTATGCACAGTCCCACGATGGCCATCGTGATGAGCGGATTGCGCGTCTTGGAGGAGGCTATCAGCGCGATGATGCCGACGAGTATCAGCATGGATGCGAACGGGGAGAGCACCAGCGTGAGGATGAAGAGCAGTATCGAGATCATTCCCAGCACGATTATCCATCCCGTCATTCCCTCGCGGTAGAACACGAGCAGGAAGCCGAGATAGACGAGCGCGGAACCCGTCTCCTTCTCAAGCAGGATGAAGAGCATCGGCAGCAGCAGGATGCCGATCGTGCGCAACATGTCTCGCCGGTTGTTGAACCGGTATTCATATTTGCTCATCACCGCCGCCAGCACCAGCGACGTGGATATCTTGGAGAACTCCGCAGGCTGCAGTCGCAACGAGCCGAAGGCCAGCCACGACTTGGAGCCGTTGACCTCGACGCCGACGAAGACCACCGCAAGCAGCAGCACCGCCACTATTATGTAGAGCCACCAGGCGAAGGCGGCGTATATCCTCGAGGGCAGTATGAACAGTATGGTGGTGGCAATGAGCATCGCGGTGCCCATCCAGATGAGGTGCATGCCGTATTTGGACTTGAGCACGAAGCCGGCGTCGAGGTCCGACGATGACGATGCATAGATGTTCATCCACCCGAAGATTATCAGGAAGAGGTAGCATCCCACCAGGACCCAGTCCAATTTCTTCAATGAATATTGTTGCGTCATCTTCTCTTCACTCTTACCTTATGCATCAGATTGCCGTCGACCACCCTCTTCTCGAGGTCCTTCCGCTCATGGCATATCTCGCCGTTGAGATACTTCTCCACGAGCAGCGAGGCGATCGGGGCCGCCCATGTCGCGCCGAAGCCGCCGTTCTCCACATATGCAACCACCGCGATCTTCGGGTCGTCCTTCGGGGCGAAGCAGATGAAGACGGAATGGTCGTCTCCGTGCGGGTTCTGGGCCGTGCCTGTCTTGCCGCACATCGTCACGCCGGGAATCTGCGCGACTCTCGCGGTTGCGCCGGGACCGCCCTGTACCGCCATCTCCATGCCGCGGATGACCTTGGGGAACTGCGTGGTGTCCACCATGGTGTAGTGACGCTCCTTGAAGCGCTCGTCGATCGGGCTCTCCTCGGTATCTTTCTGGAGGTGCGGTATGTAGTAGAAGCCGCGGTTGGCAATGGTCGCGGCGAAGTTGGCAAGGTGCAGTGGCGTGCAGCCGATCTCGCCCTGTCCGATGGAGAGGGAGATGATCGAGAGGGATTTCCAGCGGCCCTTGCCGTGGAGCTTGTCGTAGCGCTCCGCCGTCGGCATGGTGCCGGCCTGCTCTCCCGGGATGTCGGAGCCGAGCTTGCGGCCGAAGCCGAAGCTCTCGGTATACTCCTTCCAATGGGAGAACGCATCCTGCACGCTGTCATATTTCGGGTTGTCGATTATCGAACGGAACACGTAGCAATAGTACGCGTTGCACGACATCATTATCGACTGGTACATGTCGATGGGGCTCGGATGGTTGTGGCAGCCCACGCGGAGCTTGCCCACCGTGTAGCCGGCGTGGCACGGATAGCGCGTCTCCGGCGTCAGCACCTTCTCCTGGAGGCCGATGAGGCCGTTCACCAGCTTGAAGACCGATCCCGGCGGCTGCGGCGACATCACCGCGCGGTTGTACATCGGCTTGTACGGGTTCTGGACTATCTCGTTGTAGTGGTGGCTTATGTCGGCCAGGTATTCCACGTTGATGCCCGGGCTGGAGACCATCGTCAGTATCTCTCCCGTGGAGGGTTCGATCGCCACGAGCGAGCCGACCTTGTGGTTCATGAGCTTCTCGCCATAGGCCTGCAGCGGCGCGTCGATGGACGTGTAGACATCGTCGCCGGCCACCGCCACCTTGTCGTACTCACCGTCCTGGTAGCGGCCCTTTATGTGGTTGTGGGCGTCGCGAAGGTAGATGTTGTAGCCCTTCTCGCCGCGCAGGATGCCCTCGTAGGCCTCCTCCATGCCGGTATGTCCGGCATAGTCGCCGCTGCGGTACTCCGGATGCTTCTTGAGATAGTTCTGGTCAACCTCGGAGAGGTAGCCCAGGAGGTTTCCGCCGGCGTTGAACGGATACGTGCGCGAGGTGCGCGGAGTGCCCGAGAATCCCGGGAACTTGTAGCTCTTCTCGATGAACATGTTGTACTGCTCGTTCGAGACCTGCTTGAGCAGCGTGAGGGTCTGGTAGCCGATCTTCCTGCGGTAGAGACGGTACTCGCGGAACTTCTCCTTGACGAACGAGGTGTCGAGCGAGAAGATGCGGCAGAACTCGAGCGTGTCGAATTCCGAGACCTCGATCGGAGTGACCCTGATGTCGTAGGTTATCTTGTTGCCGACGATGATCTCGCCGTTGCGGTCACGGATCAGGCCGCGCGCAGGATAGCGCGTCTCATACTTGAGGGCGTTGTTGTCCGCCGAGAGGCGGTATTCCTTGTCGATGATCTGTATCTTGAAAAGACGGGCAACAATCACCGCGAATGCAATGATTATTGCAATGGAGAGGATGCTCTTTCTGTCGGAGTACAATGCCATGCCGTCAGTCCCTGTCCAATATTGAGCTGCTGATCAACGAGATGAGCACCACGTTCGCCACCACGCTTGCCACGAGCCTGAGCAGCAGGAAGAAGAACGGCCTGTAGCCGAACCCGTCGAAGATCACGTACACGAACATGTAGAGCAGCACGACCGCACTGACGAACTTCAGGTAGCGGGCCCATCCGGCGTTGGACGGCGTGGGGATCGTCACGGTGTCCTGGCGGTCGCCTCCGATGAAGATGCCGTAGAAGAACTTTGTGAACGAGGCGGAGAGCACGGATGCCGCCGCATTGAGGCCGACCACCCCGTCCGACATGAGGTCGAGCAGGATTCCGGCTCCGAACCCGATGAGCATGAAGAGCTTCACGTCCAGCGAGCGCGGAATGATGATGAATATCAGCGGCAGCAGGCAGATGTAGACATACGGCCCGAGATTGACGTAGTCGCAGATGACGACCTGCAGCACGAAAATCAGGATTGCGAAGAGTATTTTCCGGATGTTATCGTTCATCTGTCAATTGCTTCAACTCGTCAGAATGTATGTTGCTGACGATGTATACGTGTCTGAGTGACTTGAAATTCTGGAACATGTCGACGGAGAGGTCAAGGGACACGCCGTCGTTGGAGGTCGCCGTCACCACTCCCAGGGGAATGTCCGGCGGATAGATGGTGGAGTAGCCGCTCGAGGTGATGGTGTCGCCCACCGCGACCTCGGTGTGTGCCGGTATCTCGCTCACGTGCGCCTTGTCTGGGGCGCGGCCGGTCCATGTCATCGGGCCGAAGATGTTGTTGGCGGCTATCTTGGCGCTTATCGTCTGCCCCTTGCTGAGGAATGAGATGACATAGCTGTAGTGGTCGCTCACGGCATTGACGATGCCCACGATGCCGCTGGCCGTCACGACGCCCATGCCCTCGGCGATGCCGTCAACGGCACCCTTGTCAAGCAGCAGGTAGTTGTGCTGGCGGTTGGTCGAGTTCTTGACCACCGAGGCCGAGACATATCTGAAGCCGGACATGGGGACGATCGAGTCGAACTGGCTGCCCTCATAGTAGCGCCTGAAACCGTCAAGCTCCTGCCTCAGGGCGAGGTTCTCGGCGGCCAGCCGCTCGTTCTCCCTGCGGTAGTCGAAGAAATATGAAATCTTCTGTCCTGTACGCCAGAAAGAGGTCTGTACGGAGCGCACCGCCCCCACCACCTTGTAACGCTGAATGATGCTGTTGCGGGATATCATCACTATGGAAATGACTTCCAGGAAGATGAACAGCGCCACAGTTGCCAGGGTGCTTATGAGATTGGTGCGTCTCATCCGCTATCGCATCAGGAAATTGAATTTGCCGGTGTTCTTGAGTGCGATGCAGGTGCCTCTTGCCACTGCGCGCAGCGGGTCTTCGGCAACGTGGAACGGGATGTTGATCTTCTTTGCAAGACGCTGGTCGAGGCCCCTGAGGAGGGCGCCGCCACCGGTGAGGAAGATGCCCTTGCGGACGATGTCGCCGTAGAGCTCCGGAGGAGTGTTCTCGAGGACGGAGAGCACTGCGGACTCGATGCGCACGAGCGACTTGTCAAGGCAGTGGGCAATCTCCTGCGAGGTGACCTGTGCCTCGACCGGGTGTACGGTCATGAGGTTGGGGCCGCTGACCGTATAGGGCTCCAAGGGTTCGTCAAGCTCGGAGATTGCTGCTCCGATGGCGATCTTGATCTTCTCCGCGGTGATTTCACCGATGCGGATGTTGTACTGCTGGCGCATGTACTGCTGGATGTCGGCAGTGAACACGTCACCCGCCACCTTGACGCTCTCGTCAGCGACGATGCCGCCGAGGGAGATGACTGCGATTTCGGTGGTGCCGCCTCCGATGTCGACAATCATGTTGCCCGAAGGAGCGGTGACGTCGAGGCCGATGCCCAATGCGGCAGCCATAGGCTCGAAGATCAGATAGACGTCGCGGCCGCCGGAGTGTTCCGATGCGTCGCGGACGGCACGGATTTCAACCTCGGTGCTGCCCGAAGGGATGCAGACCACCATCTTGAGACTCGGAGAGAAGATGCTGCGCTTGTAGTTGATCATCTTGATGAACTCGCGGATCATCTGCTCCGAAGCGTCGAAGTCCGCGATGACGCCGTCCTTGAGGGGACGGACCGTCTTGATGTTCGGGCTGGTCCTTTCGTGCATCTCCTTGGCTTTCGAGCCAACTGCGATCGCTTTGCCGGTGCCCTTGTCTATAGCTACAACTGACGGCTCGTCAATGACTTTCTTGTCATTCATGTAGATTACGGTGTTGGCCGTTCCGAGGTCAATTGCAAGTTCCTGTGTCAAAAATGAAAATGCCATGAATGTGGTGAGTTTACAGTCTTGTTAATAGATGACAAAATTAGTAATAATAAGATAAAAAAGGCTATTTTTGTACAAGATTTTTCTATTTATGGACAAAAAGTTATACGCGGTCATCCTCGCGGCAGGTGAAGGGCGCCGCATGGGCTCGACGACGGCAAAGCAGTACATCGAGATCGGAGGCAAGCCGATCCTCCGTCACACGGTCGAGAAATTCCTCGCCCTCGACACCCCCGTGGAGATAATCCTCGTCCTCCCGCCCGACAACAAGGCCCCGTGGAAGGAATACTGCGAGCGCACGGGATTCCTCGACCGCTACATCATGGTCTCCGGCGGCATCACCCGCTTCCATTCGGTGAAGAACGCGATGAAGCACATACCGGACGGAGCCATAGTCGCGGTACACGACGGCGTGCGCCCGTTCATTACGACGAGAGCCATCAAGAAGATGCTTTCGATGATGGACGAGTGCGAGGCGCTGGTGCCGGTGGTCAGCCCGGTCGAGACCCTTCGCATGGTGGAGGACAACGGCTCTTCATTCACGGTGGACCGCAGCCGCTATACGATGGTCCAGACCCCGCAGATGTTCCGCTCAGAAACAATAAAGCTGGCATACAGCCAGCCTTATGAGACGCGTTTTACGGATGACGCGTCAGTTGTGGAAGCGGCAGGCCGCAAAGTCACGCTCTGCGAGGGCAGCCGCCTCAACATCAAGATCACCACGCCCGAAGACCTTGAGATGGCCGAGGCCATCTGCGCTATTCAACGCCAGGACAGGACTTGACCCAGACCTGACGGTCGATGGCCTGGTCGAGGGATACCCAGGTCTCGGTCTTGCCGATGCCGGGGATGTTCTGGATGGTGCTGATGAGCACCCTCATCAGATGGTCATGGTTGAAGCAGTAGACCTTCAGCAGGAGGGCATGCTCGCCCGTGATGAAGTGGCATTCGACGACCTCTGAAATCTTCTTGAGGGCTTCGACTACCTGAGGATAGGCATTCGCCTGGGAGAGGGTGACGCCGATGAAGGCACACACGTTGAGACCGAGAGCCGCGGGCTTGACGAGCAGGCGGCTGCCGGTGATGATGCCGCAAGTTTCCATCTTCTTGACTCTCTGATGAATTGCTGCGCCGGAGACGCCGCACTCACGTGCGATTTCAAGGTAAGGCATCCTTGCGTTCTTGACCAGAAAACTCAATATTTTCTGGTCTATCTTGTCGATCTGATAGTTTGGCATATATGTTTTGGATAGGGTTTATTTCTTGCTCTTCTTGGCTTTCTCCTTGTCGATTATGGCCAGGACGGCATCGAGGTCGAGGCTCTTCGGGTCGGTACCGCGGGGAATCTTGAAGTTGTCCTTTCCCTGCTTGATGTACGGACCGAAACGACCGTTGAGAATCTGTATCTTCTGTTCCGGGAACTCGGTGATGAACTTCTCCTGCTCCTTGCGGGCATGTTCGCGGATGAGTTCGCAGGCCTCCTCCTCGGTCACGGTGTACGGGCTGAGGGTCTTGCCGAGCGACACGAAGACCTTGCCGTACTTGATGTAGGGTCCGAAGCGGCCGTTTGAAGCCGTTATCTGCTGTCCCTCATACTCTCCCACCACGCGCGGAAGCTTCAGCAGGTCGAGCGCCTCCTCGAGCGTTATGGACTCGATGAGCTGCCCCTGCTTCATGCTTGCGAACTGCTTCTGGGGGTCGTCGTTGGCTCCGCGCTGCACGAGCGGGCCGAAGCGGCCGATGCGCGCCAGGATCACCTTTCCGCTCTGGGGGTCGTTGCCCAGGACCCTCTCGCTCTTCGTCGGCTCGGTGTTGCCGAGGGCCTTCTCGACCTCGTTGTGGAACGGGCCGTAGAAGTCGCAGATCATCTGGTTCCAGACCTTCTGGCCCTTGGCGATCTCGTCGAACTCGTCCTCCACCTTGGCGGTGAATCCGTAGTCTATGATGTCGTTGAAGAACTTGTCGAGGTAGTCGGTCACGCCGATGCCGATGTTCTCAGGATAAAGGCGCTTCTTCTCCGCCCCGCACATCTCCTTGCATACGGAAGAGGTGATGTTGCCGCCGGCGAGCTTCAGTTCGCCGAACGTGCGCTCCACGCCCGGGCGGGACGATTCGAGCACATATCCCCTCTTCTTGATGGTCGTCACGGTCGAAGCGTATGTCGAAGGACGGCCGATGCCGAGCTCCTCGAGCTTCTTGACCAGCGAAGCCTCGCTGTAGCGCGGAGGATGCTGGGTGAAACGTTCGGTTGCCGCAACCGTAAGGCAGTTCATCATCTGGCCGGAACCGAGCGCGGGGAGCTTCTGCGTCTCGGCATCCTCCTCGTCGTCGCGGCCTTCGATGTAGACCTTGAGGAATCCGTCGAAGAGAATCTGTTCGCCCTGCACGAGGAACTTCTCGTCAAGGCTGTCGCCGGCGATGGTTATCTCCGTCTTCTCGATGCGAGCGTCAGCCATCTGCGATGCGATGGTGCGCTTCCATATCAGCTCGTAGAGCTTCTTCTCGGTCGCGGTGCCCTCGATCGTCTCGTTGCTCAGGTAGGTCGGGCGGATGGCCTCGTGTGCCTCCTGTGCGCCCTTGACCTTGGTGCGGTAGTTCCTGACCTTCGAATACTGCTCACCGTAGAGCGAGATGACTGCCTGCTTGGCAGTGTTGATCGCAAGCGACGAGAGGTTGGTCGAGTCGGTACGCATGTAGGTGATAAGACCGGCCTCGTAGAGACGCTGGGCTATGGTCATGGTCTGGCTGACGGAGAATCCGAGCTTGCGGGCCGCCTCCTGCTGGAGCGAGGAGGTGGTGAACGGAGCGGCAGGCGTGCGGACGCCCTGCCTGCTCTCGACCGAAGCGACGGAGAACGATGCGCCGGAGCACTTCTCGAGGAATGCGCGGGCCTCCTCTTCGGTGGCGAACTTGCGGTCGAGCTGCGCCTTCACTTTCGATTTGGAACCTTCGGGGGTGAAGACTGCCTCCACCTTCCAGAAATTCTGGCTCTTGAATGCGTTGATCTCCCTCTCCCTGTCCACTATGAGGCGTACTGCGACGGACTGCACGCGGCCTGCGGAGAGCTTCGGCTGGATCTTCTTCCAGAGGACCGGCGAAAGCTCGAAGCCCACCAGGCGGTCGAGCACGCGGCGTGCCTGCTGCGCCATGACAAGGTTCATGTCGATGCCTCGGGGGGCATCTATCGCGTTGACTATCGCATTCTTGGTTATCTCATGGAAGACGATGCGACGCGTGTTCTCTTCCTTCAGGCCGAGAGTCTCGAAGAGGTGCCATGCAATTGCCTCTCCCTCACGGTCTTCATCGGATGCAAGCCAGACAGTGTCAGCCTTGGCGGCGAGAGACTTGAGCTCTGTCACCACCTTGCGCTTGTCGGCCGATATCACATATTCGGGGACGAAGCCCTTCTCTATGTCTATTCCAAGATTCTTCTTGGACAGGTCACGGATGTGTCCGAAACTGGAACGTACGGTATAACCTTTGCCCAAGAACTTTTCGATGGTCTTTGCCTTTGCAGGCGACTCCACAATTACCAGATTTTCTTTCCCGGTGCTCATAATGCTTACAATAATATCGTCGATTGCGGTTCTGAAATGCAAAGTAAAGGAGAAAGAACGCAATTTTCAAAATTTAATTTTGTAAATTTGCAGTTTGCAGATACATTTAACGTAGTTAAAAAATATTGAAAATCAAGATATGAAAGATACGACCAGGAGAACTCTCCGAAAACTGTTGTGGATACTGGTCCTGGCACCCCTGGCGATACTTGTCGTCGCCCTCCTGCTGGTGGCCGCGTTCGCCAGGATACCTTCGTTCGAGGAGCTCGAAAGTCCTGACAGCAACCTCGCCACGCAGCTGATATCCGAAGACGGCAAGGTCTTCAACACATACCATATAGAAAACCGTTCGTACGTCAGCTTCGACGAGCTCCCGCAGTCTCTCGTGGACGCGGCGATAGCCACTGAGGACGTGCGCTTCTACCGCCACTCCGGCATCGACTTCCGCGGCCTCGCGCGAGTCGGCGTCAAGACGCTGCTCCTCCACAACTCCAGCCAGGGCGGCGGCAGCACCATCACGCAGCAGCTCGCGAAGACTCTCTATCCGCGCGAGTCGGTCGACAGCAGCATCCCGGGCATGAAATACGTCAAGCTCATCGGCATCAAGCTCAAGGAGTGGATAACCGCCGTCAAGCTCGAGCGCAACTACACCAAGGACGAGATCATCACGATGTACCTCAACGCCATCTTCTTCGGAAGCAACGCATACGGCATCAAGTCGGCGGCCCTCACCTTCTTCGACAAGGACACGAAGGACCTCACCGTCGAGGAGGGAGCCTGCCTGGTGGGAATGGTCAACAAGCCGACGCGATACAACCCGGCGCTCAATCCCGAGCAGTCGCTCGCCCGCCGCAACCACGTGCTTCACCAGATGGAGAAATACGGCTTCCTCTCCGCGGCTGACTACGATTCCATCAGCCAGCTGCCGATCACGCTCTCATACCAGCAGCAGGACCACAATTCCGGCCTCGGCCCCTACTTCCGCGACATGCTGCGCCGCACGATGAACGCGCAGAAGCCGAAGCGGTCGGCCTACAAGCAGTACGAGGACTACCAGGTCGACTCCACCCTCTGGGTGACCGACCCCCTCTACGGCTGGCTCAACAAGAACCTCAAGCCCGACGGCACCCAATACAATCTCGACAAGGACGGCCTTCGCATCTACACGACAATCGATTCGAGGATGCAGCGCTACGCCGAGGAGGCCATAGCCGAGCACCTCGGAAAGGACATGCAGAAGCTCTTCTGGCAGGACCTCCGATACAAGAAGAACAAGCCCTTCTCCAACGACGTCTCGGAGGAGACCATCGAGATAGTGATGAACCAGGCCATGAAATGGAGCGACCGCTACCGCGGCATGAAGAAGGAGGGCATTCCAGAGGACCAGATCATCAAGTCCTTCAAGGAGCCGGCGCAGATGAGGATCTTCGCGTGGAACGACAAGCACTACATCGACACGCTGATGACCCCCTACGACTCGATCAAGTACTACAAGTCGTTCCTGCGCGGCGCGATGATGGCCATCGAGCCCCACACCGGCAAGGTGCGCGCATATGTCGGAGGCCCGGACTACAAATACTTCAAGTATGACAACGTCCGCCAGGGCAAGCGCCAGGTGGGTTCCACCATCAAGCCATACCTCTATACCCTTGCCATGCAGGAGGGATTCACCCCCTGCGACAGGGTCGTCAACGTTCCCTACTCTTTCGAGATCGGCAACACCGTATGGACTCCGCGAAGCACCGACAAGGCCGAATACATCGGCAGGACGGTGACCCTCAAGTGGGGCCTCACCCACAGCTCCAACAACATATCCGCCTTCCTGATGAAGCAGTTCGGACCCACCGCGATGGTGGAGATGTGCCGCAAGATGGGCATCGGCAGCTATCTCGACCCGGTCTATTCGCTCTGCGTAGGATCGTGCGACCTCTCGGTATATGAGATGGTGGCGGCATACAACACCTATCCGAGCCGCGGCGTGTACACCTCGCCGATGCTGGTCAACCGCATCGAGGACAAGGCGGGCAACGTGCTTGCAAGCTTCACCCCCAACAAGCGCGAGGCGATAAGCGACCCCACCGCCTACCTGATGGTCAACCTGATGCAGGGCGTCGTCAACGAAGGCACCGCTGGCAGGCTGAAATGGAAATACAACCTGAGCAACATCGCCGGCAAGACGGGAACCACCAACGAGAACTCGGACGCGTGGTTCATAGGCTACTCTCCGAAGCTCACGGCGGGAGTCTGGGTGGGCGCCGAGGACCGCCAGGTGCATTTCGAGAGCACGGCCAACGGCCAGGGCGCGACCCTCGCCCTCCCCATCTGGGGCATCTTCATGAGAAAGATCTATGACGACAAGACAATACATATCGGACCTGAGGACGTGTTCGTCCCGCCATTGGGATGGGACGGCGGCTTCGGGTGTACCGGAGCGTCGAGCGACATGTCCAGCGGAAGCTCGTCCGGCGACGGTGACGACAAGTATTTCAACTAACCGAATAAGAATTGAAACGCAAAGTAGCTCTGATCTACGGAGGTGATTCCTCCGAGACGGAAATATCGATAATGAGCGGCAAGTATGTCGCTTCAAACATTGACCGCGAGAGATACGAAGTATATGAGATACTGCTCCGCGGTCCCGAATGGAACCTCTGCGATCCCGACAAGGAGACCGCGGCTCCGATTGCCCCGATCGACAAGACCGATTTCTCCTGCATGCTGAACGGAGAGAAGATCCGCTTCGACCTGGCATTCATAATGATTCATGGCACGCCCGGCGAGAACGGCCTTCTCCAGGGATATTTCGAGATGATGGGCATTCCCTTCAGCACCTGCTCCTCATATGTCTCGGCATTGACCTTCAACAAATACTCCTGCAAGACGTTCCTCAGGGACACCGGCATCCGCATGCCGCACGACATCTTCCTGCGCAAGGGCGACGACTTCTCGGTCGAGAGGATCATCCACACGCTCGGACTTCCGCTCTTCGTCAAGCCGACCACCGGCGGAAGCAGCTTCGGCGTGACCAAGGTCGGCGAGGCGTCGGAGCTTGCCGACGCCATCGATGCGGCATTCGGCGAAGGGGACGCAATCCTCATCGAGGAGTGCATCAAGGGACGCGAGATGACGGAGGGCATCTTCACCGCCAAGGGCAAGGTCATCAAGCTGCCCGTCACCGAGATCGTGCCCCACAACGACTTCTTCGACTACGAGGCGAAATACCAGGGCAAGAGCGACGAGATCTGCCCCGCCAGGATCAGCGACGAGCTCGCTGAACGCATCTCCGACACCACCGGGCTCATATACCACTATTTCGGATGCCGTGGACTCGTCAGGGCCGACTACATCGTCTCCGGGGAAGAGATCTATTTCCTGGAGCTCAACACCGTGCCGGGCATGACACAGATGAGCCTCGTGCCGCAGCAGGTGCGCGCCGCCGGCATCGACATGAAAGAATTCTTCAACGCTCTTCTCGACGAGATTGCCTGATATGACATACCGCACCTTCATAGACCTCTGCACCGACAACCTCGCGGCAACATATCCGCGCGAGGAGGCCAGGGCCATCGCCGTGCGCGCCCTCTGCCACTTCGAGAACGTGCCTCAGTACAAATACCTCAGCGATCCCGACACCAAGGTCCGCAACGAGGAGGAGCTCACCGAAGCGGCCGCGAGGCTCGCAGAAGGGATGCCGCTGCAGTACGTGCTCGGCTACGCCGAATTCGCCGGACTGCGCATAAAGGTCAACGGCAGCGTGCTGATCCCTCGTCCGGAGACGGAACAGCTTGTCGGCATCGTCATCGACGACCTCTCCTCCGTGGAAATCGACGAGCAGCAGGACTTCAACATACTCGACATCTGCACCGGCAGCGGCTGCATAGCCTATGCGCTTGCCGCCGGCCTGCCTTCCGCGCAACTCTACGGATGCGACATCTCCGCCGATGCAATCCGCACCGCATGCAAGCAGAAGGTGAAGCTCGAGGGGGGACGCCCCGTCTTCTTCTCGGCGGACGTCCTGGCGCCGGCGCCTGCCGGGCTGCCGAAGTTCGACGTCATCGTCTCCAACCCGCCGTACGTATGCGAAGGCGAGAAGAGCGCGATGCGTTCCAACGTGCTGGACTACGAACCCGCCATCGCGCTGTTCGTTCCCGACGACGACCCGCTGAAGTTCTACCGCGCCATCCGCACCTGGTGCGACTCGATGCTCCGCGAGGGAGGATACTGCTACCTCGAGATAAACGAGGCATACGGCAGCCGCACTGCGGAGCTCTTCGAAGGCTCCCAGGTCATCAAGGACTTCAACGGCAAGGACAGATTCATCAGATACAAAAAAGCACAATAACATGGAATCAAGGAAATTCTCGCGCCGTCAGGCGCTCAAGCTGATGGGCGCAGGCGCCCTCGGACTCACGGCCGTCACCGCCGGGGCGAAGCCGCTGCTCCCGTATCAGGCCCCCCAGACCGACGTCAAGGTAGCACGCCGCGACTACAAGGACGAAAAGGCCAAAGTGTCGCTGCTCGGATTCGGCGCGATGCGCTTCCCCACCATCGAAGGCGACATGATCGAGGAGACCTCCTCCGAGAAGATGATCGACTATGCCTATGAGCACGGTGTCAACTATTTCGACACGGCTTTCATCTACCACCGCGGGCAGTCGGAAGGTTTCCTGGGACAGGTCCTGAGCAAATACCCCAGGGAGAGCTTCTACCTGGCCGACAAGATGCCGACCTGGGAAGTGAAGTCGCTGGACGACGCCAAGAGGATCTTCCAGGTCCAGCTCGACCGTTGCGGCGTGGAGTATTTCGACTATTATCTGCTCCACTCGGTCTCCACCGACGAGGACTACGACAAGGTATACATCGAATACGGCGTGCTCGACTACCTCGAGCAGGAGAAGAAGGCCGGGCGCATCCGCAACCTCGGCTTCTCGTTCCACGGCGACCAGAAGCTCTTCGACAGGATCCTCGACAGCCACGTCTGGGACTTCGCTCAGATCCAGCTCAACTACTACGACTGGGGAGAGGAGGACGCGAAGGGACTCTACGAGTCGCTGGAGCGCAGGGGTGTCCCGTGCATCGTGATGGAGCCGATCCGCGGCGGAATGCTCGCAAAGCTCAATCCCGACGCCGAAGCCGTCCTCAAGAATGTCCATCCGGACAAGAGCATCGCGTCATGGGCGCTGCGCTATGTGGCATCGCTTCCCGACGTGCTCTGCGTCCTGAGCGGCATGACCGCGATGGAGCATGTGGTGGACAACGTCTCCACGCTTTCGACCGACTTCAAGCCGCTTGACGACGAGGAGAGGAAGGCACTGGACAAGGCTCTCAACATTTTCCTGAAGACCAAGCCGATCCGTTGCACCGGATGCCGCTACTGCATGCCGTGCCCCTTCGGAGTGGACATTCCCCGCGTCTTCAAGGTATACAACAAGAGCGTCAACGACAGCACCATCCCGGAGAAGATGAGCCAAAGTCCGGAAGAGTTCGAACGCCGCAAGGCCATCTTCCTCGAGAACTACGACAAGATACCCGAAGGGGCCCGCGCCGACAAGTGCCGCCACTGCCGCAAGTGCCAGAAGCTCTGCCCTCAGCACCTCAAGATATCGGACGAGATGTACAGGGTCGCCGGACTCGTGGAGAAACTCTGACGACGGCTACTGGAAGAGCTTGCGACAAAGCTCCGAGATCGAAGATATGGCGGTCACCTTGATGGTGCCGCCTTTCTTTTTGGCAAAGGAGCCCTCCTTGTTGAACGAAGAGATGTAGATCTCCTCGAAGCCGAGCTTCTCCGCCTCGGCGATGCGGCGCTCGACCTGCGGCACGGGACGTATCTCGCCGCTCAGTCCGACCTCCGCGGCGAAGCAAGTCTTCGGCGAGATGTAGAGGTCGAAATTGGATGAGAGGATCGAGGCCACTATGGCCAGGTCGCATGCGGGGTCGCTGACGCGGAGCCCGCCCGCGATGTTGAGGAAGACATCCTTGGCTGCGAGCTTGAAGCCGGCACGCTTCTCAAGCACCGCCAGCAGCATGTTGAGCCTGCGGCTGTCGAAACCGGTCGCGGAGCGCTGCGGGGTGCCGTATGCAGCCGTGCTCACCAGCGCCTGGATCTCTATCAGGAAGGGGCGCGTGCCGTCCATCATCGCGCTGATGGCCACGCCGCTCAGGTCGTCCTGGTGCATCGGGATCAATATCTCCGACGGGTTGCTCACCTCGCGGAGCCCTGCGCCGGTCATCTCGAATACGGCCAGCTCGTCGGTGCTCCCGAAGCGGTTCTTTATGCTGCGGAGTATGCGGTATGAGCCCTTGGTGTCACCCTCGAACTGGAGCACGACGTCGACTATGTGCTCGAGCACCTTCGGCCCGGCTATGGTGCCGTCCTTCGTGATGTGGCCGATGAGTATCACCGGAGTGTTGCTCTCCTTGGCGAACCGCAGCAGTGCCGATGCACATTCGCGCACCTGCGACACGCTGCCGGCGGAAGATTCCACGGCCTCGCTGAAGATGGTCTGTATCGAGTCGATTATGAGCAGCTGCGGATTGATCTCGCGCGCGTTGGCAAGGATGTTCTCCAGCACGGTCTCGCTGAGTATCAGGCACTGGTCATTGCCGCCGCCGAGCCTTTCCGCGCGGAGCTTTATCTGCTTGGGGCTCTCCTCGCCCGAGACGTAGAGCGTGCGGAGCTCATTGCAGCGGAGCGGAATCTGAAGCGAGAGCGTGGACTTGCCGATGCCCGGCTCGCCGCCGATCAGGATCATCGACCCCTCGACCATTCCGCCGCCCAGCACGCGGTCAAGCTCCGGAATGCCTATCGAGAAGCGGTTGTCCTCGCTGAAGCTGATCTCGCTCAGGCGCGCCGGCCGCGCGTCCTGCGTCGCAATGTAGGCGCGGCTCCTTCCGGCCACTCCCCCGGCCTTCTCCGACTTGGGCGCCTTCGGCTCCTCCACCATGGTGTTCCACTCGCCGCACGCGGGGCAGCGTCCCATCCACTTCGCACTCTCATTGCCACATGATGTGCAATACCATACCGTCTTCACTTTGCTTGTCATAATGAACCGTATTTTGCTCCCTGATGCGTATCGCGTTCGCAGAGGCGCCGTTCCAGCATCCGCAGCAGCTCGACGTTGCGTACCATGCCCCACGGCGTGGACCTGACGAATCGCGGAGGCACCTCGCCTGCGAAGCGTTCGATGCGCAGGTCGGGCCTCAACCTCTCGAGGAAGTCTATGAAAAAATCAATGTATTGCTCCAGCGTCCATGTCACGAAACGCTCGGGATGACAGTCATGCTCGCGCTCCATCGCCGTCCCCCTGATGAACTGCAGCTGGTGGAACTTGACCGAATCGACGGGCAGCGAATTGACCATCCGCGCCGCATCGAGCATCATCTCCACGCTCTCCCCCGGAAGGCCGAAGACGAAGTGGGTGCCGACGAAGAGGCCCCGTTCCTTGGCCTTCGCTATCGTCTCCACCGCCTGGGCCCACGTGTGGCGGCGGTTGATGTGCTCGAGCGTGGCATCGTAGCACGACTCCACCCCTATCTCGAGCAGCACCTCGCAGTCCTTGGAGAGTTCCGCCAGGTAATCCAGCTTTTCGTCGTCGAGGCAGTCGGGGCGCGTGCCGATGGCGAGTCCGATGACATCGGGGAAGGCCAGCGCCTCGGAATAGCGCTCACGCAGGGTCTCCAGCGGGGCATAGGTGTTGGAATAGGGCTGGAAATAGGCCAGGTACTTTGCCGCCTTGCGGTAGCGTCCCCTGTGGAACTCGACGCCCTCCTCGAGTTGCCTGGTTATGGACTTGTCCGGGGTGCTGTATGAAGGATGGAACGCATTGTTGTCGCAGAAGGTGCATCCTCCGGTGGAGAGCGTACCGTCGCGGTTGGGGCAGGTGAAGCCCGCATCGACGACAAGTTTCTGCACACGGCAGCCGTACTTGTCCTTGAAATAGTCCACGAACTGGTTGTAGCGTCTTTCGTTCATCCTTCAATCGCAGGCCGCACCGGTCCGCGATACAAATATAGGAACAGTTTCGGATTTATCCGATCCTGCCGTACATTCTCGCATAGAGTTCTTCACGGAACATGTCCGCCGTGACCGCCACGCCGCGGCCGGCGCATCCTGCCATCACCTGACGGCTGATGTTTTCAGTTGCGCAGGAACGGCTCTTCCTGTATTCTTCGAGCAACGTCTGCTTGAGCGAGATGGACTTACCGATGGTCTTCATAGCTGTATCATTTTTGAATCCACTGCAAAGATACGGGCGCATTTTGTCAACTAGTGACAATTTTCAAAATAGTTGAAATTTTTCAATGGAAACCAAATTTCATTATCTTTGTTTACATGAAAACCCGAACAATCCTTTCAGCCATGATTGCGTTGCTGGTATGCTGCAACATGGCATTCGCACAGGACATCATGTCCGGACACTACAAGAAAGCCCTTGTCATCGGCGCTCATCCGGACGACCCGGAGTCGATGAGCGGAGGTACGATCCTGATGCTCAAGAAGCAGGGCTGCGAGGTCGTGAACGTCTACCTCACCCAGGGGGAGGGCGGCATCCCGGGAAAGAGCGAGGCTGAGGCGAGGGAGATCCGCCACGAGGAGGCACTCGAGGCATGCAAGGTGCTTGGCGTGCGCGCCGTGTTCCTCACCCAGGTCGACGGCCGCACAGAGATCAACAAGGAGCGCTATGATGAGATGAGGAAGGTCATCGAGGAGGAGAAGCCCGACCTGGTCATCACCCACTGGCCGATCGACTCGCATCGCGACCACCGCAACTGCTCACTGCTGGTCTATGACGCATGGAGACTTACAGGCCACAGCTTCGACCTTTACTACTGCGAGGTGATGGCCGGGAACCAGACACAGACCTTCACCCCCAACAGCTACGTGGACATCTCCGGCGTGAGAGACCTCAAGCTGAAGGCATATCTGTGTCACAAGAGCCAGAAGCTCGAAGGCGCGGTGAAGAAATACCACGACCCGATGGAGGCGATGCGCGGCAGGGAGTTCCAGTGCGACTACGCCGAAGCCTACGTCAAGCAGGTCTGGAACAGGAAGCAGTGACGCCCAGCCCAGTTCCGGTCCGCCCTACTCTGTCCTGACGATCACGAGCTGCGAGGAGCCGTCCTCCAGGGAGTTGTTTTCGTCAAGGTGCAGATGGCTGCCCGGAGTCTCGTCGGCCAGCGCCCTGAAATGATTCGCAAGGGAGAGCAATCCCTCCCTGTTGGCTTCTATGACGGCAGTTCCGTCCCCGGAATCGACCCTTATCGTGAATCCGTCTTCCCAATCAAGTATCATATCGCAAGTTAAGAATAATTTGCTTATCTTTGACAACACTATCCAACCTCAATATGAAAACTACATCATTATTTGCTACGGCATGCCTGATCGCGGCATGCTGCATCTCCTCCTGCTGCGGGCAGAAGGTGGAGCCAACCACCGACAACCCCCATGCATTCATCACCGATGAAGCAAAGGTCCAGTCGATAGCCACTCTCAAGGAACTCGACCCGGACCGCCTCTACGAGATGAACTATACCGCCGACTACAAGCTCGACGATCTGATCGAATCCAACGTCACTGACTTCATCACTTTTGCGCAGTTCCTTACGACGAACATGATGGACGTGACGCCGGACATTGACTTCACGGCATTCTTCTCTTCAGGCTGCAGCGCCTATGCCGCTACCGAAGTGACGAGGGGCGACTTCCTTTTCGGCCGCAACTATGACTACTGCCACGTCGAAAAGGGCGAGGAGGTTCCGATCACCGCGCTCTTCGTGCGCACCGCACCTGAAGGCGGAAAGAAGGCGCTCGCAATGGTCGACACCTACTGGCTCGGCTTCCACAAGGGCTTCTACAAGGACGGAGTCACCGACATCTCCATGCTCATCGGCGCTCCCTACGTGATGCTCGACGGCATCAACGAGGACGGCTTCGCCATCTGTGTCCTCCACCTCAACGGCAAGGCCACCGACCAGAACGATCCCGACAAGAGGCCGCTCTGGACCAACGTGATGATGCGCAAGCTGCTGGACAACGCGGGCACGGTCGAGGAGGCACTCGAGATGGTCAAGAACTACAATGTCACGATGGCCACCCCCGCTTCGGGCAACTTCCATTTCTTCCTTGCCGACGCCACCGGCGACTATGCAATCCTCGAATACTCCTATCCCGACGCTGCTTCCGCCGAGACGGAGCTCCCCAACGTGATGAAGGTGTTCAAGGGTGAAGATGCAGACCGCTACGTCACCAACTTCTACGTGGACCCCGTCCTCGCCGAGAACCCGACCCTCGGTCCTCTCTGCAAGAAGGGCCTCTGGAGGTATGACACCCTCAAGGTCAACCTCGTCAAGTATGACTACAAGGTCACTGACGAGCAGGCCTTCGACCTGCTGAAGGCCGTTTCCCAGGCATCCAACCCCAATGAGAACACCAGCCACACGCAGTGGAGCTGCCTCTACAACCTCACCCAAAGGAAGGTCGACGTCTCCATCCTCCAGGAATTCGACAACGTCTTCTCATTCTCGATCGAGTAGCTGACCCGTTTCCGGGCAATGAAAAAGCCGCTCCGTCATGGAGCGGCTTTTTTGCTTCCTGAAGCTGCGCGTGCAGACTACTTCCGCATCAGCTCCTTCATCTTCTCGGCGATCTGGCTGTTCTTCATGACGCGGCCGAACTCTTCCGAGCCAGCTCCGTACGCGAAGATCGGAACGACGGTGCCGGTGTGTCCCTTGCCGATGAACTTGAGCTGGATCGGCTTCTCCTCTCCCACCTCATGCTTGAGGTAGGTCACGGCGGTGCCGCCGGTCTCGTGGTCTGCCGTGACCACCAGGAGGGTGTTCGGATGGTTGTTCACGTAGTTGACAAGCAACTTCAGGGTCTGGTCGAACTCCTGCATCTCCTCGATCATGCCGTCGGAGTCGTTGTTGTGTCCATAACCGTCGATGATGGCGCTCTCGATCATCAGGAAGAAGCCCTTCTTCTTTCCGGTGCGGGTCAGGGTGCCGAGGGCCTTGTCGACCGCCTGGGTCAGGTATGTCTTCGGGTCGAGCGGCGGAACGCTGCCGTCGTCGACATGATTTGCGGCCATCTTCGCTGCCAGGCAGACCTCAGCCCCGTCGGCGGCTCCGGCCTCGGTCTTCGCCTTGTTGCGGCGATGGACGTTGGATGAGGGAAGGATGCCGACATAGCGGTCAGCCTCGGAGAGCTTCACCTCCGGCCATGAAAGATATACGTCATATCCCTTGTTGATGAGGGTTGCGGTGAGGTCGAGGGAGTCAGGGCGCTTGACGAACGGGTCGAGGCCGGAGCCGATGGCAACGTCCACTCCGCTTTCGACGAACTGCTCGGCAATCTTGTAGCCTTGCGAACGGCTCGTCACGCCGGCGTAGAATGCGCCCGGAGTGGCTTCGGTGAGTATGGTGTTGACCACGATGCCTGTCTTCTTGCCGAGCGACCGGGCAACCATGAGGCTGCTGACAAGCTGGACCGAATCGGGACCCACGCCGAGGTATCCGTTGCAGGTGCGGGTGCCTGTCGCAAGGGCGGTGCCTCCGGCGGGAGAGTCGGTGACGTAGTTGTTGGCGGAGCAGGTCTCGTTGAGTCCTATGACGGGATTCCCCAGCTCGAAGCCGGTCGCCTCGCTCTCGGTGAGCAGCAGTGACGATACCGCACCGAACCCCATTCCGTCCCCGATGAGGAAGATGATGTTCTTGGGTTTCTTTCTTGCGTCACAGGGAGCGGCCACCATGAGGATGCAGGCGGCGATGAGCAATAGTCTTTTCATGGTCTTGAGTTTTGGGTTTGCGTTGCCAAAGATACGAAAAGCGGCCGCCTTTGCCAATTTTTTGTAGTAACTTTGTCCTATGCAAAAGATTCCGACACTCAAGGGGCTTGTCGCCCTGAGCCCGATCATGGTTTTCCTGGCCGTCTATCTCGTGACCTCCATCGTCGCAGGCGACTTCTACCGGGTCCCCGTGCCCGTGGCCTTCCTGATTTCCGGCATCTATGCCATCTGCATCTCACACGGGAACCTCATGGAGCGCATCAACGTCTTCTCGCAGGGTGCCGGACATCCGAACGTGCTGCTGATGGTATGGATATTCATCCTTGCCGGCGCCTTCACCGGAACGGCGAAGGACATCGGCGCCATCGACGCCACCGTGGGCGCGATGTTGCGCATCTTCCCGTCGCGCATGCTCTATGCGGGGCTCTTCCTCACGTCGTGCTTCATCTCGATGGCGATCGGCACCAGCGTGGGAACCATAGTCGCGCTGGTCCCCCTCGGCGCCGGAATTGCGACGCAGGCCGCCATCGACCCGGCATACATCACCGCAATCATCGTCGGCGGCGCATTCTTCGGCGACAACCTCTCGTTCATCTCGGACACCACGATCGCCGCCACAAGATATGCCGGCTGCAAGATGCGCGACAAGTTCCGCACGAACATCGTCATCATCGCCCCGGCGGTCATCGCGGTCACGGCAATCTATCTCCTGCAGGGGCAGGCGGTGGGCGCCATCGAGGCGCCGCAGGAGGTCGACGTCATCAAGATACTCCCCTACCTGCTGGTGATCGTGATGGGAATCTTCGCCGGCAACGTGACCTTCACGCTGCTTGTCGGCATCCTGGTCAACGCGACTCTCGGCTTCATCGGCGGCGACTTCACCTGGCTCACGCTTCTCGACTCGCTGGGCCGCGGCTTCGCGTCGATGAACGACCTGATCATAGTCACGCTGCTTGCCGGCGGCATGCTGGGCATAATACGCAAGGAGCAGGGGCTCGACTTCATCATCCAGACGCTCACCGCGCACGTTCGCGGACGCCGCGGGGCACAGGGTGCGATAGCGGCGCTGGTCTCCCTTGCGAACATCTGCACCGCGAACAACACGATAGCCATCATCAGCGTCGGAGACATCGCCCGCGAGATATCCACCCGATACGGCATCCCGCCGCGCAAGACCGCCAGCCTGCTCGACACCTTCTCCTGCCTGATCCAGGGCGTGCTGCCCTACGGCGCACAGCTGCTGATGGCGGCAGGAATGGCCTCGATCGCATCCACTGCCATAATCCCGCATCTATATTATCCCTTCATAATGGGCCTTTGCGCGATACTGTCCATCATCTTCGACTTCCCGCGCATGGCCAAAACAGACAAGCCATGAAAAGAATCTTGACACTTGCGGTGCTGCTCCTCGCATGCACCACCGCATCGTTCGCATGCACTTCGGTGATCATCACCGGAAAAGCCACCAAGGACGGAAGACCCCTCATGTGGAAGAACACGGACGGCGGCTCCTACTACTCCGCACAGCGTTTCACCTATCAGGACGGAGGGCGGTACGCCTGGGTCGGCCTGGCACAGGACAAGAACCCTTCGAGCGCCTGGTTCGGCGCAAACGAGGCGGGGTTCTGCATCATGAACACCAAGAGCCACAACCTCATCACCGACCCCGTGCTGAAGGAGAAGATCAGCAACGGCTACTACATGAAGGAGGCCCTGGACATTTGCCGCACATTGAAGGACTTCACCAACATGCTCGACACCATCCACACCCCCAAGCGCTACATCACGGCCTCACACTACGGTGTCATCGACGCTGAGGGCGGCGCCGCATACGTCGAGGTGCGCTTCGACGGCGAGAAGGTGGAATACTGGGTATATGACGTGAACGACCCCGAACTCGCGCCTGACGGCTACATGGTCTACACCAACTATTCGCGCAACGGCGAGGAGGGCATGGGTGGCGGATACATCCGCTACATGAATGCCTGCGAGGTGTTCGCCGAGGGGCTTGCAGGCAAGGAATACACGCCGCAGTGGATATTCGACCACGGCTCGAGATGCTACCGCAACGCGCTCGTCGACGTCGACCTGCGGAAGATGGTGGACAACGGGCAGAAGGTGGGCTGGTTCCCCGACAGCGACTTCATCCCGCGCAACACCACGCTGGTGGCAAGCGTGGTCCAGGGCGTCAAGCCGGGCGAGGACCCGCAGTTCACCACCCTCTGGACGATTCCGGGATGCCCGTCCACCGGAGTGGCCGTTCCCGCGTGGGTCGCAGGCGGCATGGAGGGCCTCAACGAACTGATCCGAGGCAACGACAACAACCACAACGACCGGGACATCGAGGGCAACAACTCGATAATGGGCGACTTCTCGCTCAAGCTCAAGACGCAGGTCTTCTCGCTGGTGCCCGGCAACGGACAGAAATACCTCAACTTCGAGAAGCTCTACAACGTCGAGGGCACCGGCTACATGCAGCAGCTCGCCCCGCTGGAGAAGAAGATCGGCGAGATGACCGAGAAACAGCTTGCCAAGTGGCGCAAGGCCGGAAGGATCGACCTCAAGGAGCTCGAACGCCTCAACCGCAGGATATGCGACGAAGTGTACGGCACGCCGCTCTTCCAGGATCTTCCGTGGAGCTACACCTACGGCAAGATTGGCAACTGACGCTGCCGCACGGAAGTACGAGATGCTTATTATTTTGAAAAACGAGTCTTTATTCCTATTTTTGTAAGATAGCAAAGTATTTGTCCTAACAACATAAACCCATGAAAAAAACCATCGCACTCGCGCTTTGCGCAATCATCCTTGCAGGATGCTGCAACTCCGGCAAGAATGCTCCCTCAAATCAGGGAGCCGGCTCACAGGAACCCCAATATGAAGAGCTGAACCAGCTTGCTTTCGCCTCGCTTTCCGTAATCAACATGCGCGAGAAGCCCGGTTATGCCGCTGAACTCGGCACACAGGCCCTCATGGGCACGCCGGTCAAGGTCCACTACGCTCCAGAAGACGACTACTGGGTATGCATCGAGACCCCGGACGGCTACAAGGCCTGGGTCAACGAAATGGCCATCTCCATGACCGACGAGCAGGCTCTCGCCGACTGGAAAGGCGCAAAACGCATGATTGTGACATCATTCTATTCATTCTTCCTCGAGGAGCCCAAGGCTGACGCACAGCACGTGAGCGACGCCGTATGGGGTTGCATCGTCAGATATGCAGGCACCTCCGGAGCATATACCGAGGTAATCCTCCCCACCGGCAAGAAGGCATATATCCCCACGGCCGACGTGATGGACTTCGAGCAGTGGGCCACAACCCGCAAGGCAGTCGTAGGTCCGGACGCCTCCCAGGCTGAAATCGACGCGGCCCGCGCCGAAATCATCGCCACCGCAAAGGCCTTCATCGGCGTGCCTTACCTCTGGGCTGGCACATCGATCAAGGGCGTGGACTGCAGCGGATTCGCAAAGAGCGTATATTACCTCAACGGATACCTGCTCCTTCGCAACGCTTCGCAGCAGTACAAGACCGGTGACAACATCGACGTGAGCGAAGGCATCGACAACCTCCAGCCTGCCGACCTCGTATTCTTCGGACGCGAAGCAACAGCCGACAAGCCCGAGCGCATCACCCACGTGGGCATCTACCTTGGCGACGGCATGATCATCCACTCTTCCCAGGTCGTACGCATCAACAACGTCGTCGACAAGAATGCGGAGAACTACTACAGCCGCAAGATCATCCGCGCAACCCGCATCATCGGCGCACAGGACTGCGGAAAGGACGTCACCTCGATCGCAGCAAGCGACTTCTACTTCAACAAATAATCAGAAAGAAAAACAAATCCATACAGACATGAGCACCCGCAGATCATTTTTGAAAACCGCAGGTCTGCTTACGGCAGGCGCTGCCCTTTGGAAACCGTCAGACCTCTTTGCAGCAAGCAACGCCGCGAAGAAGAAGACCGGCAGCAAGAAACTCGAACTCGAATGGGAGGACTTCCAGGGAATAATGAAGTTCACCTTCCACATATCAGGATCGTCCAGGACATCCACCCCGATCGTCATCACCAAGCTCACTTGGGACGGCTATGAAGGCTACGGCGAGGCTGCAATGCCGCCGTATCTGGGAGAGACCCAGGCATCGTGCCACGAATACTACAAGAAAGTCGTTTCCGACGTGCTTCCGAAGTTCGACAATCCTTTCCAGATCGAGGACATCATGAAGGCTTGTGACAAGCTCACGACCAACAACACCGCCGCAAAGGCATCCATCGACATCGCGCTCCACGACCTCTGTGGAAACATCATGGGACAGCCTTGGTGGAAGATGTGGGGATTCGACGCAAAGAAGGCTCCCTACACCTGCTACACCATCGGCTATGACGAGTCCGACGAGATGCTCCAGACCAAGCTTGACGAGGCGAACTGGAACAAGATCATCAAGGTCAAGCTCGGCATGACCGAGAAGGAGGACAAGCGCATGATCGAATTCATCCGCGCACGCGACAACCGCAACATCGTCATCGACGCGAACCAGGGATGGAACGACAAATATTACGCTCTCGACATGATCAACTGGCTTGCAGACAAGGGTGTGACGATGATCGAGCAGCCGATGAGCAAATACAACATCGACGAGATCGCCTGGGTCACCGAGCGCAGCCCGCTGCCCGTGATGGCAGACGAATCATGCCAGAGACTCATCGACATTCCCAAGCTCAAGGGTGCATTCAGCGGCATCAACATCAAGCTGATGAAGTGTACCGGTCTCTATGAGGCTCGCCAGATGATCACCATGGCAGAGCAGCTGCACATGAAGCTGATGGTGGGCTGCATGACCGAGACTTCGGTCGCAATCTCCGCAGCGGCACAGATCTCCCCCAAGATGGAATGGGCAGACCTCGACGGCAACTACCTCCTTGGCAACGACTGCTTCGACGGCATGAAGCTCGTCGACGGCCGCATCACCCTCGAGGACAAACCGGGCCTCGGCCTCACCAAGAAGCCGGGCATCATCTCCATTTAGGGAGGATACCTGGCAAGTGCCGCCAGGCCGGGCCGGCAACAAGCTAGGCGTCATCAGACGCCAGGCGAAGGCCGACATAGGGGCCCCAAGGCGTCATCAGACGCCCGGCCGAGCCGGAAACAAGCTAGGCGTCATCAGACGCCAGGCGTAGGTCGACATAGGGGCCCAAAGGCGTCATCAGACGCCCGGCCGAGCCGGGACTTTTGCGCAGCAAAAGTCGGAAAGGCGCAAAGGCCGCGGGGTTCGGGGCAGCGCCCCGGTAACTCGCTAGGCGTCCGGCAGCAAACTTGCGACAAAAGCAAATAAAATGAAATCACAACGTACGTGCAATTATTTTGTCTATCTTTGCAGATGCAAATCAAATAATTGAGATATGAATCTTAGAGTTATCAAGAAGGACATCGATTTCCTGGTAGGCGATTTCGTAGAAGACTGCCTCCTCTTCGCCATGTGTCACCCCGACAAGAATACTGAGGATGTGGAAAAACTCATCAACGAGGCGTGCGACCTCGCCGACTACTGCTACGACAGGGTCAACCACCCTGACCGCAACAACATCAAGGCACACTTCAAGGCCATCGGCGACGACCTGGTCAACGGACTCGACGAGCTTTGCCAGAAGCTCAGCGCCCTGGCAAAGAACTGATCCTTCACAATGCCAAAATAAAAGGAGGGCAGCCCGGTCGGGCCGCCCTCCTTTCTTTCATATGTCAAAGGAAGAAAGAGGACTATTCCTCCTTCTTTCCTTCACGGTTGTCCCTGCGCGGACCGTTGCCCTGACGGCGGTTGTTGCCACCTTCACGACGGTCGTTGCCACCCTTGTTGAAACTCTTGCGCTCACCGCCATCACGGCCGGATGAGTTGCGGGGCTTGCGTACGGGCTCGACATATCCTTCCGGCTTCTCGATGAGAGCGCGGCGCGACAGGCGGAGCTTGCCGGTCTTCGCATCGATCTCGAGGAGCTTGACATCCACCTCGTCACCGACCTTGAGGATGTCCTCGACCTTTTCGGTCTTTGCCCAATCAAGTTCGCTGATGTGAAGCAGACCCTCCTTTCCGGGGAGAATCTCGACGAATGCGCCGAATTCGAGGATGCTGACCACCTTGCCATGGTATACCTCGCCAACTTCGGGAACGGTAGTGATGGCCTTGATCTTTGCAAGAGCTGCATCCATGCCTTCCTTGTTGTCTCCGAAGATGTCCACGACGCCCACGGAGGTGCCGTCTTCGCGAGGCTCTTCGGTGATGGTGATGGTGCAACCGGTATCCTTCTGCATGCCCTGGATGGTCTCGCCGCCCTTTCCGATGATGGCGCCGATGAACTCGCTCGGGACGATGATCTGGACGATGCGGGGAACGAACGGCTTGTAGTCCTCACGAGGCTTGTCGATGACCTTCATCATCTCGCCCATTATGTGCATGCGGCCCTGACGTGCCTGCTCGAGCGCCTTTTCGAGGACGTCGTAGCTGAGGCCGTCGACCTTGATGTCCATCTGGGTCGCGGTTATGCCGTCGGCGGTACCGGTGACCTTGAAGTCCATGTCGCCGAGGTGGTCCTCGTCACCGAGGATGTCGGTGAGGATCGCATAGCGGTCATTGGGGTGGATTGCATCGGTGATCAGACCCATTGCCACACCAGCCACGGGCTTCTTGATCTTCACGCCCGCATCCATCAGCGCGAGGCATCCGCCGCAGACTGAAGCCATCGACGACGAGCCGTTGGACTCGAGGATGTCGGAGACTACGCGGACTGCGTAGGGATTCTCGGGTGCGAGGGGAACGACCGGCTTGAGTGCGCGCATCGCGAGGTTGCCATGGCCGATTTCGCGACGGCCAACACCACGCTGTGCCTTTGCTTCGCCCGTTGCGAACGGAGGGAAGTTGTAGTGGAGGACGAACTGCTGGTCATCCTGGATGAGTACCTCGTCGGTCTCCTTCATGTCAAGCTTGGTACCGAGGGTGACGGTGGCAAGAGACTGGGTTTCGCCACGGGTGAAGATTGCCGAACCATGTGCGCAAGGGAGATAGTCGACTTCGCACCAGATGGGGCGGACCTCGGCGGTCGTACGGCCGTCGAGACGGATGCCTTCGTCAAGGATGAGGTTGCGCATTGCTTCCTTCTCCTCAGCGTGGTAGTATCTTTCAACGAGAGGGGTCTTCTCTTCGAGTTCCTCTTCGGGTATGGTGGCAAGGAATTCATCCTTGATTGCAGCAAATGCATCTTCGCGCTCGTGCTTTGCGAGGGCTGCCTTTGCGGTTGCATAGCAACGGTCGTAGCATGCCTCGTGGATTGCCTTCTTGAGGTCTTCGTCCTCGACGTCGTGAGGATAGTCACGCTTGTTGACGTCGGTTCCGAGCTCATGCATGAGTTCCTTCTGGATGCGGCAGTGCTTCTTGATCTCCTCGTGTGCAAACTTGATTGCCTCGAGCATATCGTGTTCGCTGACTTCGTTCATCTCGCCTTCAACCATCATGATGTTTTCTTCGGTTGCAGCGACCATGAGTTCAAGGTCAGCTCTCTTCATTTCAGAGAATGTGGGGTTGATGACGAACTGGCCGTCGATGCGGCAGACGCGCACCTCCGAGATGGGGCCGAGGAACGGCAGGTCGCTGGTTGCGAGTGCTGCGGATGCAGCAAGACCTGCGAGTGCGTCGGGCTGGATGTCCTTCTCGGCAGAGATGAGGGTCACGTTCACAAACACCTCAAGATGGAAATCATCAGGCCAGAGAGGTCTGATGGGGCGGTCGACGAGACGTGAGATGAGCACCTCATAGTCCGACGACTTGCCTTCCCTCTTCATGAATCCGCCAGGGAAACGGCCTGCGGAATAATACTTTTCCTTGTAATCCACCTGGAGAGGCAGAAAATCAGTTCCTTCCTTTACTTCTTTTGCAGCTGTTACAGTAGCCAGGAGCATCGTTCCTCCCATTTTGACCACTACTGAACCATCGGCTTGCTTGGCAAGTTTGCCAGTCTCGATTTCTATTGTCCGACCGTCGGACAACTCGATGGTTTTCTTAATAATATTCATATCGTCTTGTTAAAATGTGTCCTAAAAAAAAAGAGGCCGCAAAAGAGCAGCGGCCTCCCTGGTTTTCCATGTGTATTACTTACGAAGGTTCAATGCCTTCACAATCTCACGGTATCTCTCGATGTCCTTTGACTTCAGATAGTCGAGGAGCTGACGACGCTTACCAACGAGGCGGAGGAGTGCGCGCTGTGTGCCATAATCCTTCTTGTTGGCCTTGAGGTGTTCAGTCAGATGAGCGATACGGTAGGAAAACAAAGCAACTTGACTCTCAGGTGAGCCGGTGTCAACATTAGACTTCCCGTATTTGCCGAAAATCTCTTGCTTCTTGTCTGGTGATAAATACTCAGCCATTGTGCAAAAAATTAATTGTTAAACATTTCCCTCTTTGGGGTCTGCAAAGGTAAGTATTATTTCCGACTCTGCAACTTTTTATTGCAAATTATCTTGAATATCGGTCATTTGCATTTCACGCGGGATCAAACGGGGTCTTTGCGACGGAGGATCGGACAACGGATTGTTGATTGTGTGGGCAAAGCTTGCTATCTTTGGACCGTGGCACGGCAGTTTGTACGGAAATGATATTTCGATTCATATATCGCAAGAGAAGGCGGCCAAAGCCGTCCGGTCCCCAGATCGAGACATGGAGGACCCAGGCGAAGGCTTATCTCCCGGTGCGTCTGGCGGAACTTGCGGAGGAACATGGATTCGAGTACAACCGTGTCTGCATCAAGAACAATCGTTCGAACTGGGGAAGTTGCTCGACGAAAGGCAACATTAACCTGAACCTTCAGTTGATGAAACTGCCTAAGGAACTGCAGGATTTCGTGATGCTGCACGAGCTCTGTCATCTAAGGCATCCCAACCATGGAGCCGAGTTCCACGCCCTCTTGAACTCACTTTGTGAAGGCAAAGAAAAAGTTTTGCGAAAAGAATTGAAACAATATCACACAATTTGATTATCTTTGCACTCCAAATCGAAACGGGAAGTGGCGCAGTTGGCTAGCGCGCTGCGTTCGGGACGCAGAGGTCGGGTGTTCGAGTCACCTCTTCCCGACAAAGGCAGGTTGCTTCGGCAACCTGCCTTTTTTGTCGGGAAGAGGTGACGCCGACAAGCGGCTTTGATCACCCCTATGGTCCCCTCAAGGGGACGCCGGCGCAGAAGCGCCGGGGCCTGCGGCCTTGGTGGAGCCCCGTAAACCTTGTTGCTTCGGCAACCTGCCTTTTTTGTCGGGAAGAGGTGACGCCGCTTCCGAGACTTGACGCAACTACGCGGCTTTGATCACCCCTGTAGTCCCCTCAAGGGGACGCCGGCGCAGAAGCGCCGGGGCCTGCGGCCGTCGTGGAGCCCCGTCAACCTTGTTGCTGAAAGCAACCTGCCTTTTTTGTCGGGAAGAGGTGACGCCGACAAGCGGCTTTGATCACCCCTGTGGTCCCCTCAAGGGGACGCCGGCGCAGAAGCGCCGGGGCCTGCGGCCTTCCTGATCAATAATACATGTATCCCGCCTTGCGAAGCTCGTTCACGTTGCGGAAAGGATGTGCGGGCTTCAGGTAGCGGGCCAGAAATTTATAGGTGTCGAAACGGATGTCCGAGCATGAACTGCTGTCGAGGCGCTCGAACTGGTGGGATCCCGGCTGCCAGGGATAGATCTTGTATTCGAAATCCTTGTCGGCGGCCTTAAGTGCCTCGATCATCCTGTTGACCTCGGTCCAGCTCACGTCATCGTCGTTGACACAGGTGGTGATCATCAGCGGACGCGACAAAAGCGGCGCATAGGTCACGGGTGAACGGCGTGCATAGGCTTCGGGGTCCTCCTGGGGAGTCGCACCGACATGGTACGGCTGGGTGAAGTTCTTCGTGTAGGACTTCTCCTGATAGCCGAGTCGATAGGCCACGTCGCTCACAGGGACGCCTGCGTAGCCGCATGCATACTTGTCGGGATGGTTGAGCAGGTTCATCAGCGTGATCATTCCGCCGTGGCTCCACCCCATTATTCCCACCCTGTCGGGATCGACGACGCTGTAGTTCTCCACCATGTAGTCGCGCGCCGCCAGCACGTCGTCATTCTCGAGGCCGCCGTAGTCGATGGCCTCATAGAGGCCGCGACCATAGCCGGTCGATCCGCGGTAGTCGGGCGCCACCACGATGTAGCCCTGAGCGAGCAGCTCGCGCAGGACATGCGTCATGCCGGTCGAGAAGCTGGCATGTATGCCGCCGTGGGGGAATACTATGAGCGGGTATTTCCTTCCCTGCTTCACCTCCTTCGGAAAGAAGACGTAGGAATGGAATATCAGCGGGTTTGCCTTGAGCGTGTCGACGAATTCGCAGCCCGTGTCCTCGGGCAGCACGGCCAGCGACGGACCAGTGATGCGCACGATGTCGATGTTTGCCACGTCACGCAGCCGCTCAAAGAGAAGCTGCGTCTCGTTGAGACGGACAAGGGTGTTCTGGTTGTGCTGGTTGTTCTCCTGGGCCGACGCCGCGACGGAGAATGCCGCCGTCAGGAGCAGGACGGAGACAAGTGCAAGAAAGTGTTTTGAGTTGCTTTTCATGGCTGTTGTCTATTTGTTGTCGCTCACGCCCCAGAGCACCACACCGATGGAGACCGAGACATTCAACGAGTGTTTTGTTCCATACTGTGGAATCTCGAGGCAGAGGTCGCTCGCGTCGACCACATCCTGCCTCACGCCTGAGACTTCATTGCCGAAGACGAAGGCGTAGCGCCTCCCCTCCTCCATCCGGAAATCCTGCAGCATCACCGAGCCTTCGGCCTGCTCCACGCTGACCACGGTCCAGCCTTCGCCGCGCAGACGGTACACCAGCTCCAGCGTGTCGTCGCAATGCTCCCAGTCGACGCTGAACTCGGCGCCGAGCGCGGACTTGTGTATTTCCGCCGTAGGCGGCACGGCGCAGATGCCGCAGAGATAGATCTTGGAGACGCGGAAGGCATCGCAAGTGCGGAATGCCGAGCCGATGTTGTGCTGGCTGCGCAGGCTGTCGAGAACAAGCGCGACGGGTGCCTTTTCGGCCGCCTTGTACTCCTCGATGCTGATGCGCCCCAGCTCGCTGTTGAGCAGTTTTCTTGACATGGGAATAAAAAAAAAGCCGGCCGCAAGGGCCGGCTCATCAATTGCGTTTTACCATCTGTTGAGAGGAAGGCCGCTCATCTTCATCCGCACCTGTTCGCGGACCTGTTCGATGACTGCTTCGTTCTCGACGTTGCTGAGCACCTTGTCGATCAGCTCGACGATGCCCGGCATGTCCTTCTCCACAAGACCGCGAGAGGTGACTGCGGGAGTGCCCACGCGAAGACCTGAGGTCTGGAAAGCAGAACGGCTGTCGAACGGAACCATGTTCTTGTTGACCGTGATGCCGGCCCTTACAAGCGCCTTCTCTGCAACCTTGCCGGTGAGTTCGGGGAACTTCGGGCGAAGGTCGATGAGCATGAGGTGGTTGTCGGTACCGCCGGAGACGATGTAGTAGCCCTTCTCGATGAATGCCTGTGCGAGAGCGGCGGCATTCTTCTGGACCTGGATCTGATATGTCTTGAACTCAGGCTGGAGTGCCTCGTAGAATGCAACTGCCTTTGCTGCGATGCAGTGCTCGAGCGGACCGCCCTGGATGCCGGGGAAGACTGCCGAGTTGATCATCGCGCTCATCTTCTTGATCTCGCCCTTGGGAGTCTTGACGCCCCAGGGATTCTCGAAGTCCTTGCCGATGAGGATGACGCCTCCACGAGGACCGCGGAGGGTCTTGTGGGTCGTCGAGGTGACGATGTGCGCATACTTCACGGGGTTCTTGAGCAGACCTGCGGCGATGAGGCCTGCAGGATGTGCCATGTCGACCATGAAGATTGCTCCCACCTTGTCGGCGATCGCGCGCATGCGCTCCCAATCCCACTCGCGGGAATATGCGGATGCACCGCCTACGATGAGCTTCGGCTTGTATTCGAGAGCCTTCTTTTCCATGTCGTCATAGTCCACCAGGCCGGTCTCAGGGTTGAGCTGATATGCCACTGCGTGATAGAGGATGCCGGACATGTTGACGGGGGAACCGTGGGTGAGGTGTCCGCCGTGAGCGAGGTCGAGGCCCATGAAGGTGTCGCCCGGCTTGAGACAAGCCTGGAACACTGCCATGTTTGCCTGAGCGCCCGAGTGGGGCTGGACATTGGCATATTCCGCACCGAAGAGCTTGCAGAGGCGGTCGATGGCCAGCTGTTCAATCTGGTCCACCACCTCGCAGCCGCCGTAGTAGCGCGCGCCCGGATAGCCTTCTGCGTATTTGTTGGTGCAGACGCTGCCGAGTGCCTCGAGGACCTGCTTGCTGACGAAGTTTTCGGAAGCAATGAGTTCGATGCCGTCCATCTGACGGTCTTCCTCCTTGCGGAGAAGATCAGAAATCTGTACGTCTTGTTTCATATCTGGTTTGTATCTTTATTCAAAAACATTATGCAAATATACGCTTTCTTAACGTTATTCTTAAAAAAAGAATATCCTTTTTTCAATTGTCGAGAAGGTCGGCTCCCGAGTCGCGCACTACGTCATAGATGGACTCGATTGCCGCATCCGCCGGCCCGTCGGGCTCGATCATCTTCGCCTTGTTGTATGCGTCGATGGCCTCGGGCCAGAGCTGCTGCCGACGATAGATGCCTCCCAGCATATACCAGCCGCGGGCACAGTCCGGCTCGCTTGCGAGAAGGTCAAGAAGTGCGCGGTAGGCTTCGTTCAGCCTACCGTCGCACAAGAGCTTTTCTATGTCTTTGAATGTCATACGGACTTTTCTAGCACAGACCGGAGAATCCCATGAATGCCATTGCCATGATGCCGGCGGTGATCAGGGCGATCGGAACGCCGCGGAAGACCTTCGGCGTGTCGCTCAGTTCGAGCTGCTCGCGGATGCCCGCGAAGAGGATCAGGGCGACGCCGTAGCCGATCGCGTTGGCGATGGCGAACACGATTGCCTGGCCGAGGTTCATCATGTGGCTCACCTGGGCGACGCCGTCGACGACGACTTCATTGTTGATGAAGCCGAACTCGTTGGAGACGACCTGGATTGCCACGCCGAGGACGACGCAGTTGGTGGTGATCAGGGGCAGGAAGATGCCGAGTGCCTGATAGAGCGAAGGGCTGATCTTCTTGAGGATGATCTCGACCATCTGGACGAGTCCTGCGATGACGAGGATGAAGCTGACGGTCTGGAGGAACTCGAGTCCGAGAGGAACCAGCACGTAGTTCTGCAGGAGGAATGTGACAAGGGTCGCGAGCGCCATGACGAAGGTGACTGCAGCCGTCATGCCGACTGCGGTGCCAACCTGCTTGGAGACGCCGAGGAAAGGACAGATACCGAGGAACTGCGTCAATACGATGTTATTGACGAATATCGCTGATATTATTATGATGATGTATTCCATAGTGGTTATGCCTTTTTAGTGACCTTTCTGAAAATTACCATGAGATATGCGAGCACGAGGAATGCGCCCGGAGCGAGGACGAATGCAAGCATTCCGTCACCTGCCATGAACTTCCAGCCGAATGCCGAACCGCTGCCGAGGATTTCGCGGACAAGTCCGATGAAGGTCAGGGCGATGGTGAAGCCCAGGCCCGTTCCGAGTCCGTCGAGTGCGGAATCAACCACGGAGTGCTTGTTTGCGAATGCTTCGGCACGACCGAGGACGATGCAGTTCACGACGATCAGAGGGATGAAGAGTCCGAGGGTCTCGTAGAGGGACGGCAGATATGCCTGGAGAAGCAGCTGCACGATCGTAACGAATGCCGCGATGACCGTGATGTAGCAAGGGATGCGGACCTTGTCGGGGATGAATCGCGCAATCGCCGAGATGACGATGTTGGAAAGGATGAGGACGCACATCGTGGCCAGACCCATGCCCATACCGTTGATTGCAGAAGTGGTGGTACCCAGTGTAGGGCACATGCCGAGAACAAGCACGAATGTCGGGTTGTTCTTGATGATACCGTCAAGTATCAGTTTGCCTTTGTTGCTACTCATTGCTTTCTGCGTTTGAAGTTTGTTCCTCGACGGCTTCGGCGGTCTCGGCTTCCTGCTCAGCAGGTTCCGATGCCGAAGTCATCTTCTTGAAAATGTCATATGCCGCAGCGACGCCCTTGAGGAATGCCCTCGACGTGATCGTCGAAGCCGTGATGGCGTCGATGTCACCTCCGTCCTTGGAGACGGTAAGGTTCGTGGTCTCGGGGTTCTTGTCCTTCACCTGCTTGCGTGGCTGGCTGTTTTCGTCCGTGATCTTCGCACCGAGGCCCGGGGTCTCGGCGAGGGAGATGATCGACGTGTTGTAGATCGTGCCTTCAGGGGTGAAGCCGACCATCATCTGGAGGGGACCGCCGAAGCCGGAGGTCTGCACCTTGATGGCGTAGCCCACCGTATCGTCACCCTTCTTTGCGACATATACGTCGCTGCCGTCGACGACTGTCATGTCTTCTGACGGAACGTTGTCGAACTCGGGAGTGACGGCCGCGATGGCGTTGTTGACCTTGGCCAGTTCAGATGCCGCGATCGGTGCCTTCGTGACGGAATAAACCAGTCCGAGAAGAGCTGCACATACCAGACAGATAAGTGACAGCGAAAGCACCATGTTGCCGAATGTTGATTCTTTTGCCATTATTTTGCCTCCTTCCCGAATCTTGCGGGTTTACAGTATTTGTTGAGCAATGGAACAGTACAGTTCATGATCAGGATTGCGAACGATACGCCTTCCGGATATGATCCGAAGTAGCGGATGAGGACCGTGATCACACCGATGCCGATTGCAAAGATGATCTGGCCCTTCGTGGTCATGGGCGAAGTGACGTAGTCGGTAGCCATGAAGATCGCGCCGAGGAGCAGGCCGCCCTGGAAGATGTTGAAGATCGGGTTGGTGAACTGCTCGGGGTTGACAAGCCAGAAGATGCCGGTCATGATGAACACGGTGAGAAGGATGGTGACGGGGATCGTCGGCTTGATGACCCTGCGGAACCAGAGGTAGAAGAAGCCGAGGATCAGCGCGACCGACGAGAGCTCACCTGCGGAACCGCCAAGGCCGAAGAAGAACTCCTGCCTGAAAGGCATGTCGTCGGCAGTGATCTCGGAAAGGGTAAGGCCGTTGGAGAGGCCCTCCTTGACTGCTCCCAGAGGGGTTGCACCCGAGAATGCGTCGATTGCGAACCAGGAGTTTGCGGAATCCCATGAGGTCATGATGACAGGGAACGAGACGAGGAGGAATACTCGACCTACGAGCGCGGGGTTGAAGATATTCTGTCCGAGGCCTCCGAATGTCATCTTCGCGATGCCGATGGCGACGATGGCGCCGATGACGGCAATCCACCAAGGTGCTGTCGGAGGGAGGTTGAGAGCGAGGAGAAGACCGGTAACGGCAGCGGAGGCGCCGCAGGTCACCTCGGTCTTGAGGAGATACTTCTGGATGAGGGCTTCGATTGCCACGCAGGAAGCCATGCTGACCAGGATGAGCATCAGTGCAGACCAGCCGTTGGCGAAAAGGAAGACAAGTGAAGCCGGGATCAGAGCGATGAGCACATCGCACATGATGGATGTCGTGCTTTCCTTACCGTGGATGTGAGGTGAAGGAGATACTATAAGTTTGTTCATACTCTGCTATTTTTTTGGTCTGCTTTTCATTATCCTTGTGACTTCTCCCTTGCCGATGCGGATGACGTCGAGCAGAGGGATGCTTGCAGGACAGGTGTAGATGCAGCAGCCGCACTCGATGCAGTCGAAAATCTTGTTGGCTTCGAGTTCATCGTAGCGGTTGCCGGCGCGCATGAGCTTGTTGAGCAGATACGGCTCGAGTCCCATCGGGCAGGCAGCTGCGCACTTGCCGCAGCGGATGCAGTTGCTCTCGGGCTTGCGCTTGGTCTCGGCTTCGGTCATCACGAGGAACGAACCGTTCGCCTTGACGGTGGCAGCTTCGAGGTTGACAACGGCCTTGCCCATCATTGGACCGCCGCTGATGACCTTCGCAGCCTCTTCGGGAAGTCCGCCCGCCACCTCGAGGATCTTCGAGATCGGGGTGCCGACCCTGACGAGGTAGTTGTGCTGGCTCTTCATGCAGTGGCCGGTCACGGTGACCGAGTTGTCGATCACGGGCTTGTTCTTCTGCACGGCCTCGTAGACGGAGAGCGAGGTGGCCACGTTCTGGACCACTGCGCCGGTGTCGATGGGGAGTCCGAGTGAAGGGACCTTCTTGCCGGTGATGGCGTCGATGAGCTGTTTCTCACCGCCCTGCGGATATTTCTTCTTGAGCACGACCACTTCGATGCCCTTGAACGTGGAAGCGGCCTTCCGCATCGAAGCGATTGCCTCGGGCTTGTTCTCCTCGATGCCGACATAGCAGATGTCGACTCCGAGAGCCTTCTTCATGATCTCTGCTCCGATGAGGATCTCCTCCGGACGCTCGCGCATGATGCGGTCGTCAGAGGTGATGTAGGGCTCGCACTCGGTACCGTTGAGGATGAGGCACTCTGCCTTCTTGTCCTTCGGAGGCGCGAGCTTGACGTGGGTGGGGAACGATGCGCCGCCGAGTCCGACGACGCCGCAGTTCTTGATCCTGTCGAGAATCTCCTCACGGCTGAGGGTGATCTCGCGCTTGATCTCCGTGCTGCGGTCTATTTCTTCGCACCACTCGTCACCTTCCACCGCGATGACGACGTTCATCACAGGGTTGCCTGCGATGTCGGCCCTCGGCTCAACAGCCGTGACGGTGCCGGAAACGGATGAGTGAACGAATCCTGAGATGAAGCCCGAGGGCTGTGCGATGACCTGGCCTACCTTGACCTTGTCACCTTTCTGTACTATGGGAGTAGCAGGAGCGCCGAGATGCTGCGCCATCGAGATGTATGCGGTCTCGATCGGCGGGAAGACCTCAATGGCTGCCTGAGCCGAGATCTTGTTGTCATTTGGGTGGACGCCACCCATCTTGAATGTCTTCTTCATAACGCTTATGCTTGAGGGGTTTCTTTCGGTTCTACGGCCGGTGCCGGTGCTGCGGGAGCAACGGGAGCGGCGGGAGCTGCTGCCGGTTTGGGAGGCAGCGGCGGGAAGTTCATCGCAGTGATGGCCTTGGTGGGGCATTCAGCTGCACACTTGCGGCAGAGCTTGCACTTGGTGAAGTCGATGTACGCGACATTGTTCTCCACGGTGATGGCACCGAACGGACAGATCTTCGCGCACTTGCCACAACCGATGCAGCCTACCGAGCAGGCCTTGCGAGTAACGGCACCCTTGTCCTTGTTGACGCAGGAGACGTACATGCGCCTGTTGTTCTTTCCTTTCGGACGGAGTTCGATGACACCCTTCGGGCAGGCTTTCGCGCATGCGCCGCAGGCCGTACACTTGTTTTCGTCCACGAATGCAACGCCCTTGACCTCGTCGACGTGGATCGCGTCGAACTTGCAGGCGGAGACGCAGTCTCCAAGTCCGAGACAGCCGTACTTGCATCCGGTGTCCCCAATGTAGAGCGATGACATGACCTTGCAGGAAGAGTAACCGTCGTAGACGTTGGTCTTTGCCCTGTTCTCGAATGTACCGTTACATCTGACAACAGCGACCATCGGCTCCTTGGCTTCAACTTCCCTACCCAGAGCAGCGGCGATCTTGCCCATTACTTCGTTGCCCCCGACGGGACAGAAGACTGAGTCGAGATTCTCCGCCTTGACAGCTTTCTCCGCGAACGCGCGGCAGCCGGCATTGCCGCAACCGCCACAGTTCGCACCCGGCAGAATGGATTCGACGACATCGATCCTCGGATCCTCTTCCACTTTGAACTTTTGCGCTACGAAGTACAGGACCACTGCGAAGAGAAGTCCAAGCACTGCGAGGCAAATGATGGTAAAGATGATAGTTTCAGTCATTTAGCTAAGTTTGTTTTTGCTATGGAAAATGTAAATGTTCTTGAAAGCCTGTTCTTGAAGAAGGACAGCACCACATAATATGCGGCTACGGAAATGATGCCCCAGAGCCCCGTCCAGAGCTCGGTGGCGCCGCACTTGGATGAAACGACAATGGCGGCCAGCAGCACGAGCAGCGGCACGCCATAGGCAAGGATCGTGGCCTTCATGCCAAGCGATGGCTTGAGCACGACGTTGACCACCTCTCCCTCTTCGAAATGTTGTGAGAGCGTCCCTATGGTGAGCGGGACGTCGACTATCTTGACTTTTTCCTCGGAGGCCGAGCAGACGCCCTTGGCGTGGCATGAAGCGCAGGCCGACTTGCTGAGAATCTCGACTCGTATCACATCCTGAGTTATCTCAATGATGCGGCCCTCATGTTCTACCTGCTCCATACTGGCCATATCACTCCTCCGAGACTAGACTTGTAAAAGGATACTTCAGGCCGTCATGCTTCCCCAGACGGCCGTTTATCGACCCCACGGCAACCGGACAGGTGAAGGTCACCGGGATGTGGTTCTCGTCTGCGGAGAGCCACAGGAATATCTTCTCATCGCCGTAGAACACTCCATCCGAGGTCTGTTCGGCATCCGAGACGGCCGAGTCGAAGGCGAAGCGGTTTCCGCTGGACTCGTTCACCATGTTGCGCGGAGTCACGGCAAGGCCGATCTTGTATGCGTCCACGACGCCGAGTCCCGCAACTTTCTTCTTCTCGCGCTTGATGAAACGCAGCTGGAGGTCCATGACGTCGCGGTCTATCGCCATCGTGTAGCGCAGCTTCTTGCCGGCCATGAGCTGGTCGAAGTCACATGCACGCGCAACATAGAACATGTTTATCAGGTCGCGTATTATCACGCCTTCATTGTAGACGGTGTCACGCTTCGGACGGGTGCTCTTCTCCACGACCAGGTGGAGGTCCTTGTAGCCCTTGCTCCAGGTATACCAGTTCTTTGCCCAGTAGTTGCCCTCCTTGACGTCGCGGTGGAAGTAAAGGGGATAAAGGTCCTTGGTGAACTTCGACTCGTATATGTCGCGCACCTTGTAGAAGGAGTCCCAGAACTTGTATGTCGAGGCGTTTGCGATGAAATGGAAGCAGGGAACCCCGCTCTTGTCGGTCTCCTCGGTGAGCTTGCAGCTTATCGATGCTATGTCGGCGTTGAAGCCGCACTTGTAATGGATGATAAGTTCTATGTCTTCACCGTCGCGGAAGGGGAGTTCGCGGCTCTGGCCGAACGTCGGCACGACGAGGACGAGGGCGGCCATGACTGTAAAAAAGAATCTCTTCATGTCTGAAATCATATGTAACCCCTTCATCATTTCAAATACCGTGCTATTCATCGAAACCGTCTCCCGTCGACATGCGGCTTTCGACCATCTCGTACCCGGAATCACCCGCCGCACCGTGGGGACCGTACTGCGGACCGTCGTTGACATCCACGAACTTGACCTCCGATGCGAGGAAGCGCATGTGGACATCGGTGACTTCGCCGTTCCTGTGCTTTGCAATGATGACGTCGGTGGCGCCGGGATATGCGGCATCCTCGGACACGCCGAAGAATTCCGGGCGGTGGAGGAACATCACGATGTCCGCATCCTGCTCGATTGCTCCCGACTCCCTGAGGTCGCTCAGCTGCGGGCGCTTGTTGCCGCCGCGCGTCTCCACCGAACGGTTGAGCTGCGAAAGGGCGATGATCGGCACGCTGAGCTCCTTTGCGATCGCCTTGAGCGAACGGGAGATTGCCGACACTTCCTGCTCTCGCATGCCGCGAAGCTCCGGAGGGCCCGACATGAGCTGAAGGTAGTCTATGATTATTATCTTTACTTTGTTCTTGTTGACGAGACGGCGCGCCTTCGAACGGAGCTCGTAGATGGAGAGCGACGGCGTGTCGTCTATCCAAAGCGGCGAGTTCGAAAGGAGGTTGAGCCCGTCGTGGAGCTGTCTCCACTCGGCCTGCGTCATCTTGCTGGCTCCGCGGATCTTGTCGAGCGAAAGGCCGGTCTCCGAGATCATTATTCGCTTGACGAGCTGAGTGGCGGGCATCTCGAGCGAGAAGAACGCCACGGGGATGTGGTGGTCGACCGCCATGTTGCGGGCCATCGTAAGGACGAATGCCGTCTTACCGACGGAAGGACGCGCGGCAAGGATGATGAGGTCCGACTTCTGCCATCCGAAGGTGACGGTGTCGATGTTGGTGTAGCCCGAGGGCACTCCGCTCAATCCGTCCTCCCTCTTCTGGCTCTCCTCGATCTCGGAAACGGCTTCGTTGATGATGGTGTCGATGGGTGCGGTCTCCCGGCGCATGTTGCGCTCGGCAATCGCAAAGATGTTCTCCTCGGCAGTGTCGACAAGGTCGTCGACGGTCATCTCGTCATCGAACGCCGCCTTCTGGATGTCATAGGAGACGCTGATCAGCTGGCGCTGTATGTATTTCTGGAGGAGAATCTTGGTATGGTACTCCACATGTGCCGCGGCTCCGATCTTGAGGCTGAGCTGGCTGAGATAGGCCATGCCGCCGACGGCCTCGAGCTCTCCCCGCTTGGCAAGCTCGTCGCTGACGGTGAAGATGTCAACGGGATCGTTGCGGCTCGAGAGAGCGGTGATCGCCGAGAATATCTTCTGGTGTATCTCCTTGTAGAAGCACTCCGCGTTCAGCTGGTCGATGACGTCGGGCACCACTTCCGGCTCGAGCAGGAGCGCGCCGAGGACTGCCTCCTCCACGTCGATGGCCTGGGGTGGCTTGCGGCCGCCCAGGTCCTCGCCGACTGCGGTGAGGTCCGTCTTCCTGGTCCTTGCGGACTTGATGTCACGCTCTGCTGTCTTGGCCATGGCCTTCGTGATGGAGGGAATGTACCTGGTTCAACTACTCTTCCGAAGCTTCTCCTTCTTCGAATTCGGAGCTTACGAGAATGCGGCCGCAGTATTCGCAGACGATGATCTTCTTGCTGGATGCGATGTCGAGCTTGCGCTGGGGCGGGATCTTGTTGAAGCAGCCGCCGCATGCGTCACGCTTGACGGTAACCACTGCGAGGTGGTTCTTCGCGTTCGAACGAACCTTGGAATATGCAACCATCATGCGCTCGTCGATGTTCTGCGAGAGAGCTTCGCGCTCCTTGGTGAGGATCTCCTCCTCCTTTGCGGTCTCTTCGATGATGGTCTCGAGCTCCTTCTTCTTGCCGACGAGGTCTTCGGAACGGATCGCGAGCTTCTTCTCGGTCTCCTCGAGAGCCACCTTCCTGTCGTTGAGGAAGAGCGTGGCCTCGCCGATCTTCTTGTTCGAAGCCTGCTGCTCGAGTTCCTGGAACTCTATCTCCTTCGAGAGAGAGTCGTATTCGCGGTTGTTGCGGACGTTGTCCCTCTGGGCTTCATATCTGGCAGCATCTTTCTTGCATTCCTCTATCTTGAGCTTGTGGGAGGTGATCTCCTGCTCTGCGGCGGCCATGTCTTCGCGGATGTTGGCCATCCTGGTCTTGAGACCCTCGATCTCGTCCTCGAGGTCCTGGACTTCAAGAGGAAGTTCTCCACGGAGAAGATGGATCCTGTCGATCTTGGTATCGGTCTGCTGGATCTTGTAGAGAGTGCGGAGCTTCTGCTCCATCGAATCGGACTCGCCGAGACCCTTGTTGAGCGACAGCGACACGAAGGTCTCCCTCTCGTCGATAGGGGTGATGATTGTGCTGGTTGACTTCTTTGTAGCCATGATTTACTTGCAAGTAATATTTTGGTTTATGAAAAATTCAGTTTTTGGGTGAACGGCAAAGTTAGTGTTTTTTTCAATAACTGCACCTAATAAAGTGGTCAAAGTTGGCGATATTCGTCTTTTAGAGCCCTTCCTGGACCTTGACGAGCATCGCACGGATGGCGTTGAGCCTGTCCACGACTTCGGCCTTGAGGTCCACTCCCTCCTTGTCGCCGTTCTCAAGCCGACGCGCCGCACCCTCGAGCGTCATGCCCTGCTCCTTGACCAGATAATGGATCGTCTTGAGGTTCTCAATGTCCACCGGCCTGTAGAGCCTGTTGTTCTTGTTCTCCGTCCTCTTTGGCTTCACCCATTTGGGAAAGCTGTCGGTCCAGAAGCGGACAAGGGAGACGCTCTCCCCGAGGATTGCGGCAACCTCACCGATCTGGTAGTAGAGCTTGCCCGGAATGACATCTTCTTTCTTCATATCTCTTTGTTTTTGTCGTTCAATTCATTGCGCTAATCCATCGACTGGCCGTTGGAAAGCGCCATGATCAGCATCTCGCGATAGGTGGCGGGGGTCAGATCCGCGAAGAAGTAGTGCACCGGCTCCACCGGCTGGCCATCCTTCCTCACCTCGTAATGGAGGTGCGGCGCGAGCGAGAGCCCGCTCATTCCTACCCTGCCGACCATTGTTCCCCTGGTCACCCTCTGTCCACGGCCGACGCTGATGGACGAGAGCTGGCAATATCTGGTCTTGAGCCCGTTGCCGTGGTCGACGGTCACGATGTTGCCAAGCCCCTTCTCGGACTTGACCACCTCCTCGACGATGCCGTCCGCGGTGCAGACCACCTCCATCCCGGCCGGAGAGAGCAGGTCGATGCCCTCGTGGTCGCGTATTATCTTGAAGAACGGGTTGACCTTGCGGCCGACAGACGCTCCCGTCTGGGCGATGTTGAAATCCCTTATCGGGAATATCGACGGCACGCGAAGCAGCGCCGCGGAATCGGCCGACGCCACGGCGGCTATCGAGTCGAGGCGCATGGCCGTCATCCGCGCCTCGGTCTCCCCCTTCTTGACGCGCACGTACGAACTCCAGGTGAGGTCGGTCTCGTCCTCGAAGAGGATGTCCTTGAAGTCCAGGCGGCTGGTGTCGGATGCCATCAGCAGGTAGTCAGGCGGCATCGCGTCGAATATCTGCGCGTAGATGTCCCTGTCGCGGTACTGGAGCCCCTTGATGACGTTGTCCAGCATCTCCATGCGCACCAGCAGGCTGTCGTGGCTCTCCTGCAGACGGGCGTTCTCGGCCGCAAGCTGCCTTTCGCGCGGGGTGTCGGTCACGACGGCGAAGAGCAGGTAGTATGCGGCTGCCAGCAGCAGGCTGAGCAGCAGATACTTCACGATGAGCTTCACCACGCGGCCGAAGGTGATCTTCAGCGCGTCGAACTTGAGTTCCTTGCGGTTGAATACGAACTTTGCCATCGTGCTGCGTCAGTTTCTTGCGGGGTGCACCATCCTCCGGTATTCCTCGGCGGACATGTCCCTGTTGATGTAGTTGTAAGGGTTGACGTTGCGGTTCATGTATATCACCTCGTAGTGGAGGTGGGTGCCGGTCGACAGGCCGGTGCTTCCCATCTCCCCTATCTGGTCGCCCCTCGTCACCTTCTGTCCCTCGATGACGAGCGAACGGCGCAGATGGGCATATCTGGTCTTGTAGCCGAAGCCGTGGTTGACCACCACGCAGGTGCCGTAGCCGAAGAATCCTATCTCGGACGACTCCACGACGCCGTCGCCGGTGGCGTAGATCGGCTCGCCGGACGGTCCGGAGATGTCCATTCCCTCATGGAATATCACGTGGCGGCGGATCGGGTGGAACCTGTAGCCGAAGGGGCTGGCCACGCTCACGTGGTGGCTGAAGTCTACCGGGCTGATGCTCGGCACGCACATGGCCATGTCGCCCGAGCGGCGGGCGAGAAGCGACACCTCGTCGAAGGACTTGGACTGGACATATGCCTTGCGGGTGAGGTAGTCCATCTTCATTTTCGACGAGATGAGCAGGTCGCTGTGGTCGAACCCCATCAGGCCGGTGTAGAGGTTGCGGTCGCCGATGCCGGCGTTGCGCACCGAGAAGGGGATCTCGTCCATGCCGAAGATCTGGCGGTAGACCGTGTTGTCGCGCATCTGGAGGTCTATCAGCGTCTTGTTCTGGCGCTCCATGTTCTGCTCGAGGATGGAGATGCTGGTGGCAAGGGCCTCGTTGCGGTATTCGTAGAGCACCTCCTTCGGAGTCCTGAGCTCAAGCACATGTCGGTAGATGTAGGCATAGAGGATGAAGCACGCCAGGCCGGCCACGAGAATGACGGCAATCTTCACGATCCCGCCCTTAAACGTGGTCCGCTCCAACTCGTAGGAGAGGGTCTCCTGGTTGTAGACGTAGTGCTTTTCCCTGAACATACCTTACAAATCAAAGATATATATCTTACAAAAGTACAAATTTCGTGAAAAAAATCTATTTTTGTGACCAGTTTCTGGTCATATGCCCAAACGTGGACGACGACCGGATGAAAATTATCACGTACAATTATGACTTGCAAAGAGATTAGACAGACCTTCCTTGACTTTTTCGCATCCAAGGGACACACCGTCGTCGCATCCGCGCCGATGGTTGTCAAGAACGACCCCACACTGATGTTCACCAATGCCGGCATGAACCAGTTCAAAGACATTTTCCTGGGCAATGCACCGGCCGCCCACCTGCGTGTGACCGACTCGCAGAAGTGTCTCAGGGTCAGCGGAAAGCACAACGATCTGGAAGAGGTCGGCCATGACACATACCACCATACGATGTTCGAGATGCTCGGCAACTGGAGCTTCGGCGACTACTTCAAGAAAGAGGCCATCAGCTGGGCATGGGAACTCCTCACCGAGGTCTACAAGCTCGACAAGGAGCGCCTCTACGCCACGGTCTTCGAGGGCTATGCCCCGGACGGTCTGACAATGGACACCGAAGCCCGCGACTACTGGCTCCAATATCTTCCCGAGGACCACATCATCCCGGGCAACAAGCACGACAACTTCTGGGAGATGGGCGACACGGGACCATGCGGACCTTGCAGCGAGATCCACATAGACCTTCGCAGCGACGAACAGAGGGCCCTCATCCCCGGCCGCGACATGGTCAACAAGGGCGACCACCTCGTCATCGAGATATGGAACCTCGTCTTCATGCAGTACAACCGCAAGGCCAACGGCGAACTCGAGCCGCTGCCGGCAAGGCATGTCGACACCGGCATGGGCCTCGAGCGCCTCTGCATGGCTCTCCAGGGCAAGCAGAGCAACTATGACACCGACGTGTTCACCAACATGATCGGCGCCATCTCGCGCCTTAGCGGCGTGGCCTACACTCCGGACAACGAAGTGGGCGTGGCGATGAGGGTCATCGCGGACCACATCCGCGCAATCAGCTTCTCGATCACCGACGGCCAGCTTCCCTCCAACGTCAAGGCGGGATATGTCATCCGCCGCATCCTCCGCCGCGCGGTACGCTACGGCTACACCTTCCTCGGCATGAGGGAGCCGTTCCTCTGCAGGCTCGTCCCGCAGCTGGTGGACGACATGGGCGCGGCATTCCCCGAGATCAAGGCCCAGCAGCCTCTCGTCGAGAAGGTCATCCGCGAAGAGGAGGAGGCCTTCCTCCGCACCCTCGACAAGGGCATCAAGCTGATGGACTCCATCATGGAGAAATCGGCCGAGGGAAAGGTCATCTCCGGAAGCGACGCGTTCACTCTCTACGACACATTCGGATTCCCCGTGGACCTTACCGAGCTCATCGCTTCGGAGCATGGCTTCAAGGTCGACATGGAGGGCTTCGCGGCAGAGCTGCAGAAGCAGAAGGACCGCGCCCGCAACGCCACCGCCATCGAAAACGGCGACTGGGTGGAGTTCCACCACATCGACAGCGTGGAGTTCACCGGCTATGACACCGACCGCGTCGAGGATGCCGTCCTCACGCGCCACCGCACGGTCAAGGCGAAGAACAAGGTGCTCTACCAGGTCGTCTTCGACCGCACCCCGTTCTACGGCGAGATGGGCGGAGAAGTCGGCGACACCGGCTACATGCTCTCACAGGGCGGCGAAAGGATCGCGATAGTCAACACCGTAAAGGAAAACAACCTCACCATACACATCGCGGAGCGCATTCCCGAGGACTGCACGCAGAAGTTCACCCTCGTGGTCGACGCGGCGCGCAGGCAGAAGATCGCCAACAACCACTCCTGCACCCACCTGCTCCACCAGACTCTGCGCGAGATACTTGGCACGCACGTGGAGCAGAAGGGCTCATATGTCTGCGACAAGTATTTCCGCTTCGACTTCTCGCACTTCGAGAAGCTCACCGACGAGCAGATTGCAGCCGTGGAAAAGCGCGTGAACGCCCTCATCCGCGCCAACAACCCGCTCGACGAGAAGCGCGACGCCACCATGGACGAGGCCCGCGCGATGGGCGCAATGGCGCTCTTCGGAGAGAAATACGGCGACAAGGTGCGCGTCATCCGCTTCGGTGACAGCATCGAGCTCTGCGGCGGCTGCCACACCTCGGCAACCGGCACGATAGGAATGTTCAAGATCACCGCCGAATCGGCCGTGGCGGCAGGCATTCGCCGCATCGAGGCGGTCACCGGCGAGGAGGTCGAGGCGATGGTCGACTCGCTCCAGCAGAACATCCGTACGGCAAGGTCCTTCTTCAACAACGCTCCGGACCTCGCGGGAGCAATCCGCAAGATGGTCGAGGAGAACGACTCCTACAAGAAGCAGATGGAGGAGGTGGTCCGCGAAAGGACCGTCGCCCTCAAGAGGGAACTGCTCTCCAAGGCCGTGGAGACGGGCGGCCGCAACGTCATCACCGTCGACTGGGCCGTGGATCCGGCAATGCTAAAGAACGCCGCGTTCATGATGCAGAAGGAGGCCGAGAACCTCGTGATGATCGGAGCCTTCGAGTCCAACGGCAAGCCTCAGCTCCTGCTGATGTACTCGGCCGACCTGGTTGCCGCCGGCAAGAACGCACAGGCCGACATCAAGGAAGCCGCAAGGTTCATCCAGGGTGGCGGCGGCGGACAGCCTGGCCTCACCACCGCAGGTGGCAAGAATCTTGCAGGTTTGGGCGATGCCCTAACCAGGCTTTCCGAACTGGCTGCAAAATAATCTGACTCCTGATGAAAAAAATAGACCGTTTCCTAGTCAAGTCTTTCATAGGGCCGTTCATACTGACCTTCTTCATCGTGATCTTCGTGCTCGCGATGCAGTTCCTGTGGCTCTATATCGACGAACTCGTGGGAAAGGGTCTCGGCCTGGGCGTGATCTTCGAGTTCATGGCCTGGGCCTCCTGCACGCTCATCCCGATGGCGCTGCCTCTGGCCACGCTGCTCGCCTCGATCATGACTCTCGGAGGAATGGGCGAGAAGAACGAGCTGCTGGCGATGAAGGCGGCGGGCATTCCGCTCTTCAGGATTCTCGTGCCGCTGATCGTGCTCTCCGTGGGCATCAGCGTTGGCGCGTTCTTCGCCGCCAACAACCTCATTCCGGTGGCCTACAACAAGATCTACACCCTCCACGCCGACATCATGAACACCAAGGAGGAGATAAAGATCCCCACCGGAACGTTCTACGAGGGCATCGAGGGATACTCCCTGCGAATCTCCGACCGCAATGACGAGAGCAAGATGATGTACGACCTCATCATCTACGACCATACGCGCAACAACGGCAACGTGAACATGACCCTCGCCGATTCCGGCAGCATGAGGATCACGCCCGACAAGCGCAACCTGATATTCGACCTCTACCATGGTTGTTCATATCAGGAAGACAACACGATGAACTACCGCGACACTGCAATCACCCTCAACCGACTGAAGTTCGACGACCAGCAGCTCATCGTCTCCCTCGAGAACTACTCCTTCACCCGTTCCACCGAGGACGAGTTCGGCGACGAGATCATGTCGCAGAACCTCGAGCAGCTCAAGCACGAGAAGGACTCCCTCGCCCTCGAGTTCGACACCTTGTTCAACATCCAGCGCAAGAGGTTCACCAACGCTGTCGGATTCCAGTTCCTGTATCAGCTGGACCCCGAGATGGCTGAACAGATGAAGGGGTCGATCGACATCGATTCGCTCAAGTGCAGGCTTTCGGAGCAGGACGAGTACGAGAGCGTGAGGACCGCGCTCGAGGAGATCCCGATGGCCGTGGAGCTTTCCGAGTCGTTCGCACGCGAGGACTACCGCTACGTGGACCATGTAAGGCGCATCGACATCGAGTGCTTCCGCAAGTTCACGCTGTCGCTCGCCTGCCTGATATTCTTCTTCATCGGTGCACCTATCGGCGCAATCATCCGCAAGGGCGGCTTCGGCACGCCGGTCATCATCTCGATCTTCTTCTTCCTGATCTACTATATCGTGGACATCAGCGGAAAGAGGCTGGCGACGGAAGGCTCCATCACACCGTTCGTGGGCACTTTCGTCTCTACCGCCGTGTTGCTGCCGATCGGCGTCTTCCTCACCATCAAGTCGACTCAGGATTCGTCGCTGTTCAATTTCGATTCATACAAGACATTATTCAAGAACGTGAAGGACGCCATCGCAAGATTCTACCATAAGGTGCGCAACTGGTTCCGCAAGGGACACGGCCGCGTGCGCATCGTCTTCATGGGCACGCCGGAATTCGCCGTCGGCCCGCTGGCGGCACTGCTGGAGAACGGTTTCGACGTCGCTGCGGTGGTCACCGTACCGGACAAGCCGAGCGGTCGCGGCCTGAAGGTCAACGAAAGCGAGGTCAAGCAGTTCGCGGTCGCGCACAACCTGCCGGTGCTGCAGCCCGTCTCGCTCAAGGATCCGCAGTTCCTCGAGGAGCTGCGCTCCTACAATGCCAACCTCTTCGTAGTGGTGGCATTCAGGATGCTCCCGAAGGAGGTCTGGACCATGCCTGCCCTCGGCACCTTCAACCTCCACGCGTCGCTCCTGCCGCAATACCGTGGCGCGGCCCCCATCAACTGGGCAATCATCAACGGCGAAAGGGTGACCGGCGTCACCACCTTCATGATAGACGAGAAGATCGACACCGGCCGCATTCTCTTCCAGGAGAGCTGCATGATCGATGATTTCGACAACATAGGCACCCTCTACGACAAGCTCATGAAGATGGGCTCGGCGCTCGTGGTGAAGACCGTCTGCGCCATCCGCGACCACACCACCAAGCCTCTCGAACAGGACACGTCGCACATCACGCTGCGCCCCGCACCGAAGATCACGAAGGAGACATGCCACATCGACTGGTCGCGCAGCGCCCGGGAGATATGGAATCTCGTACGCGGCCTGAGCCCCTATCCGGTGGCATGGTCGACCTTCGTCCGCACGGACGAGGAGAGCGGCCAGGAGACCGCCGTCAACGTCAAGATCTACGACAGCTTCATCGTCAATGGCGACGACAGCCGCCGTCCCGGCACAATCACTTCGGACGGCAAGAGCTATCTCGAGGTCCAGTGCGGCAGCGGCGCGCTGCGCGTCACCGAACTGCAGCTGGCCGGCAAGAAGCACATGGAAATCGGCCCGTTCCTGCTCGGATTCCGCGAGCCCGAAAAAAATCGCCTCGTCTGATCCAGACAAGGCGATTCATTTCATTCAAGCATCAGTTCCCGATCAGATCAGGCCTGCCTGACGTTTCCTTTGCACGGCGGCAAGCATGTCGTCGATGACCTCTTCCATGCCCCACTTGGGAGCCCAGTCCCATTCCTGGCGGGCGCAGCTGTCATCCATCTTGTTGGGCCATGAATCAGCAATCGCCGCCTTGACAGGGTCGATGTCGTAGTCGAACCTGGCATCGGGGATGCGCTTTGCTATCGAAGCGAAAAGCTGCTCCGGGGTGAAGCTCATCGAAGCGATGTTGAAGCTGTTGCGGTGGCGGAGCCTGGAAGGGTCGGCCTCCATGAGCATGGTCACGGCATTGAGCGCGTCTGGCATGTACATCATGTCCATGTAGCTGTCGTGAGGAACTTCGCAAGTGTAGTGGTGACCCTCTTCGGTGATGCGGTAGAACACCTCGACGGCATAGTCGGTGGTGCCTCCGCCGGGGAGTGCTCCGTTGGAGATGATGCCGGGGAAGCGGACGCTGCGCGTGTCAACGCCGAAACGGGTGAAATAATAGTCGCTGAGAAGCTCACCGGAAACCTTGCAGACTCCGTAGATGGTGTTCGGACGCATCACGGTGTCCTGCGGCGTGTCGTCGTGAGGGGTGCTCGCGCCGAATGCACCGATGGAGCTCGGAGTGAAGACCGCGCAGCCGTTGTCCTTCGCGATGTTGAGCGAATTCAGCAGCGCCGTCATGTTGAGATGCCAGGCCAGCTGGGGATTCTTCTCGCCGGTTGCGCTCAGGAGGGCCACGAGGTTGAAGATTGTGTCAACTTTGTATTTTTTGACCAGCTCGACGAATGCGGGAGCATCGGTGACATCGAGCTTTTCAGCTATGCCGTTCGCGCGGAGTTTTTCAACCTGCGCGTCCTTGAGGTCAGCGGCAATAACGTTGTCCTTGCCATAGTTATTCTGAAGATGAGGAACCAGTTCGGTGCCAATCTGACCGCCGGCTCCAACAACGAGTATACGTTTCATTACAGTTTTTTGAGCAAATCTTTTACAAAAGTAATAAATTTGCCTTCGATTCATCAAAAAAACTGATGTTTGTAAACGAAAACACTCCTATCGACCTGCAGGGCATCGCGGCCTCATGCGGCTTCGTCGACTGCGGCGCTGCCGAGGCAAAACCGCTGTCCGGTGCCGACCGCGAGAGGTTTGTACGCTACCTGTCAAAAGGTTGCAATGCCTCGATGGAGTACCTCGAGCGCAACTTCGACAAGCGGATGGACCCCTCGGAGCTCGTTCCCGGCGCCCGCAGCGTGCTGTGTTTTCTTGCACCCTACGGTTCGCGCGGCGGACGCGTAGCGTCGTTTGCCCACGGAAAGGACTACCACAAGGTGGTGAAGGACCGTCTCCATGCCGTAGCGGCCAGGCTCCGCGAGATTGTGCCCGACTTTGAAGGGCGTGTCTTCACCGACAGCGCCCCAGTGGCCGAGCGCTTCTGGGCCGAGCGTGCCGGCCTGGGCTTCATCGGCCTCAACAATTTCCTGATCTCGCCGCGGTTCGGCCTGCGCACCATCATCGGTGTCATCATCTGCAACGTGCCATCCGACAGGTTCGCACCGCACCCGCCGCTGGAGGCCACCGACTGCGGTGCCTGCGGACGCTGCATCGACTCCTGCCCCAACGGCGCCCTGAACGACGACGGCGAGGGAGACCACTGGCTTGATGCGCGGCGCTGCATCTCCTTCCACACGATCGAATCGCAGACTCTCTACGACGTGCACCCGATCGACTACCGGGGAAGCATCTTCGGATGCGAGAGATGCATCGAGAACTGCCCGTGGGACCGCGAATGCCCCTCCCTCGAGGAATTCGAGACAAACGCCGCGACGATCGCGTCGATGGGCGACGACGACTGGAGGAACATGAGCGAAGAAGAGTTCAAAAGGACATTCGGCGACACGGGACTCTCCCGTGCCGGCCTTGAAAAGATAAAGAACAACCTATGAAAACCCGTACCATGGCAGAACCGCAGATGCCCTCCTGGCCGGGAGGATGCTTCGTCGGGAGCGACAGCCGGATAATGATGATGGGCTCCTGCTTCTCGACCGAAGTGGGCTCCAGGCTTCTGGCGGACGGCTACCACGTGGTCCTCAACCCCTTCGGCATCCTCTTCAACCCGGCATCGATCGCCTCCTCCATCGTCAGGCTGGAGAACGGCACGCCATTCACCGAGGGCGATGTCATCGAGAGGGAGGGCAGCTTCGTCTCCTTCTTCCACCACGGGAGCTTCCGCCGCGCGACGCCGGATGAGTTCCTCGACAACGCCAACGCCTCCCTCGCGCGGAGCATGGAGGACTTCAACAATGCCGACACCGTCATCCTGACGTTCGGCACCGCCTGGGTGTTCCGTCATCTGGAGCGCGACATCATCGTGAGCAACTGCCACAAGGTGCCGGCGCGGGAGTTCAGGCGCGAAAGGCTTTCGGTGCAGGATATGGTCGGGATGATCTCCCCCATCGTGGCAAGACACACGGACAAGCACTGGATATTCACGGTCAGCCCGATCCGTCACATGGCAGACGGCGCGCACGGCAACCAGCTCAGCAAGTCGACGCTGCTGCTGGCAATCGACGAGGTCTGCCGTCGCCATCCCGACGTCACGGCCTATTTCCCCGCATTCGAGATGATGGTCGACGAATTGCGCGACTACAGCTGGTACAATACGGCAAATCTCACCCACCCTTCCGAAGAAGCGGTGGATGAGATCTACAGAAGATTCACTGAAAAGAGTCGCTAGAAGGCGAAATCCACTATTATCGGCCTGTGGTCCGAGGGGTGCCAGAAATTGGAGAGCTCCTGGGGATCGCGGACAGGCTCGGCATAGTAGTCGTGGCACACATGGGCATCGACCACCTTGTCGTAGAGGGCCGGGGTCGCATAGATGAAATCGATGCGAGACTGGCCGTGCATGGTGGTGCAGAACTCTCCCGGATGCTTCTCTGAAATCACGTCCATGTAGGGGGTGCAGCCGAGGATGTAGTCGTGCACCAGGAAGCGCGTGTCGTCATCGGGATAGCGGTAGAAGGCGTTGTCGCGGCGCGACCGGGCATTGTGGTCGCCAAGCATGACCCACAGTTCGTCGGAGGCATTCTCATGGGTGAGCACCGTATGGCTGCAGACGTACTCGATTTCCATCCTGCGATAGTGGTCGCCTTCGTTGAGGGCCTTGCTCGCCTCCTTGTCCGCGACCCTGTAGCCCCACTTCTGCGGCCAGGTATGGAGAGTCACGATGTTCAGCTGACGGCCTGCCACATCGACCGTGGCCCATCCGGCTCCGTGGGTCACCACGCTGTCGGGCTCCGAGCCTACGATCCGCTCCACGTTCCCGATCGGCCTCTTCGAGGTGATCACCTGCGGATAGTTGTCGCGGTGGCCTCCCACATAGACGTACTTGTGGCCATAGCGCGCGGCAAGCTCCTCCCATCCGTCGACGAGATAGCGCTCCTCCGGCTGCATGTCGTCGGCGGTGTTGGTGTAGTAGATGCTCTGTGCCTCGCACCAGACGCAGATGTCCGGGTCATAACCGGAAACCCATTCGACGAACCTGTCGTAATTGTCTTCCTGACCGTCCCACATTCCGTTCTGTATGTTCCAATAGACGAGGCGGAAGTTGGCCTCGGGACTCTTGCAGCAGGCGCATGCCATCAGCGCCGCCGCGAAAAGGATGGCTGTTCTTTTCATAGCGGCATCATCTTCTTATCAGCAGCAGCGCATCCGCCGTCTCGCCCTCCGCGGAAGCACGGAAGACATGGCGCCAGCGGCCGTCGGATTTCTGCTCCACGGTGTCGAGAAGCACCCAGCCGTGCACGCCGGGATCCTCGTCCGCGCGGAATTCGGACCCGTGCTCGGGCGCGATGTTGCGTCCTCCCACGAAACGGTAGACATCATAGGTTCCCTTCTCGAGGTTGTCGAGGGAATAGGTGACCTTCGCGCCGCTGCGCACGGCCCTCCAGCCGTCTGCGCCGAGGAAGGAGACCTCGTCGGAAAGCTTCTCCCAACCAGGTCCCATCTTGGCCGGTGTCTCGACCATGATGCGTCCCGGAGTGGAGATGCCCATGTATTCGGCCATTGCCTGAAGCACCCTGCGTCCGAAGACCGCGAGGTTCTCGACGCTCGACCACTCACCGGCGGTGTTGTTCGAGAAGCAGTTGTATGGCGTCTCAAGCGTTATGGCGATGGTGCGGTCGGCAAAGCGGTCCCACATCCAACCCTCGACATAGCGCGGCGCCACGTGGGAGAAGGCCATGTCCAGAGGACGGATATAGGGGTTGAAGGAGCTGGCAAGGCCAGTGAGAGCCCACTGCTTGCGCTGGTACTGGATCGAGCTGGTAGAGCCCCTGTGCATCCAGAAGCAGGCGAAATCCGCGAGCTGCGAGTGGTTGTTGAGCAATATGTCGAACGGACGCTCTGCCGTCAGACGCTCCAGCGCGGCCTTGATGGCCTTAACCTCGACCACGGTGCTGTCCTCGCTGCGGCCGAAGTTGATCTCCTGGTTGACGCCCGTCGTGTTGGAGCGGGAAAGTCCCGCCGCCACGCCGTCGGGATTGGCGAAAGGAAGTATGTAGAAGTCCATCTGGCGGCGGATCGACTCCGCTTCCGGATCGTTCTCTGCGGTGAGCTTCTCGACAAGTGCGTCAAGCAGCCAGGAGCCTGGAGTCTCCGAGGGGTGGATGCGCCCGTGGATCCAGACTCTCGCCTTGTCGGGAGCATCGCCCTGGGTGACGTGGAGAAGCTGCATCGGACGTCCGTCCGCGCTCCAGCCGATGGTGTCCACGCTCACGTTGGGACGGCTGCCCCACTGCGCCACCCTCTGCTGATGGTAGCTGTAGGTGTATGGTATGAACAGCGCGATGCGCACGGTGTCCTCGCGGAAACGCTTGCCCACCTTGTGCCATCCGGATTCGATCTCCGGGAGATGGCTCCACGTGCGGCCTCCGTCATATGAGCAGGAGGTGCCATGGACGCCGTTGTCGGGGAATGTCAGGTAGATGAACTTGTCCTTGACTCCCGTCATGTCGAAACAATACCAGTTGGCATTCGCAGCCAGCGAGGTGTCGACGGGATTGATGGGGTCGAAATGGCCCTTCACCACATACGAAAGGCACTGGGTCGTATCGCCCGGGGCGACCACGAAGTCGACTGAGTCGACCATGATGACCTCGCCGAGCGCGCCCTGCTCGAAATCTGCGCTGAAACGGACCTGGGCGGAAGCCGTGCCCGCAATCAGAAACGACACAGCCCAGGCTGTCGCCAGGGCTGTGCAAAGATGTCTCTTTACCATTATTTGGTCTCCTCTGCGGGAACGTGCTTGTATTTGAATGCGAAAGCGAATACTATTGCAAGAACAAGGGCGAAACCTGCAAAGATGAACCAGCAGGTCCTCCATCCGGTCATGAGCTGGACGAAGTCGGAAGGATCGACCGAGCCGGTGAACTTGTTGACCACTGCGCTTGCACAGTACGATCCGACGGTGGCGCCAAGACCGTTTGTCATCATCATGAAGACGCCCTGCGCGCTGGAGCGGATGGACTCGTCGGTGTTCTGGTCGACGAAGAGCGAGCCGCTGATGTTGAAGAAGTCGAATGCCACGCCGTAGACGATCATCGAGAGGACGAACAGCACGAGGCCGAAGCCGGTCGGGCTGCCTGCCCCGAGGAGTCCGAAGCGGAGGAACCATGCGATGAAGGAGATGAGCATCACCTTCTTGATGCCGAGCTTGCGCAGGCAGATGGGGATGAGAAGTATGCAGAGGGTCTCGGAGACCTGTGAGAGCGACGAGAGGAAGACAGGATTCTTGACCGCGAAGGCGTTGGCCAGTTCGGGTGTCTTTCCGAAGGTGTCAAGATATGGAGTTGCAAAGCCGTTGGTGACCTGGAGGCACATTCCCAGGAGGAACGAGAAGATGAAGAAGATGCACATCTTGCTGTCCTTGAAGAGGGTGAAGGCCCTCAGTCCGAAGGCGTCGACCAGCGATGAGGACTTCTTTGCGCTGACGGGGCATGCGGGAAGGGTGAATGCGTAGACCGCAAGGACCAGGCCCCAGGCAGCGGAGACGAAGAGCTGGTTCTGGTTGGTCATGAAGCCGGTGAAGTTGACGATCCACATCGAGAGGATGAAGCCGATCGTTCCGAAGACGCGGATAGGCGGGAAATCCTTGACGGTGTCCATGCCGGCCTTGGTCAGTGCGTTGTAGGAGACCGAGTTCCCGAGTGCGATGGTGGGCATGAAGAACGCCACGCTGATGGCATAGTACGGGAATATCTTGCCGAAGGTGATGTCGTTGCCATATTTGAGTCCCATGAAGCCGGCGAGGGCCATGAAGACAGCCGCCAGGAGATGGCAGATGCCGAGAAGTTTCTGGGCGGGAATCCAGCGGTCCGCCACGATGCCCATCAGGGCGGGCATGAAGAGGGAGACGATGCCCTGGATTGCGAAGAACGAGCCGATGTGGGCTCCCATTCCAACGCGGCCGAGGTATACGCCGATGGAACACAGATAAGCTCCCCAGACCGCAAAGATCAGGAAGTTCATCACGATAAGCCTAAGTTTGATGTTGGTTTTGGAGTTCATATGTGACAGTTTGTTTGTTTTCTTTTGCAGCCTTCTATTTCGGAGCCAGGCGGTAGAGCACCACGGCTATGAGCGAATAGAGGATGTTCGGCAGCCAAAGTGCGACCGCCGGTGAGAGCGCCCCGGTATGGACGAACATCTGGCTGAAGCGCATGAAGAGTATGTAGGAGAAGCTCAGCGCGAGGCCGATTCCGATGTTCAGGCCCAGTCCTCCCCTCTTCTTTCGCGACGAGAGCGAGACCGCCATGACGGTAAGCACGAATGCCGAGAACGGCATCGCTATTCGGTTGTTCTTCTCTATGAGCGCATGCTTGACCATCGCGTCGCCGCGCATCTTCTGGACCTCTATCAGCTCGTCGAGCTCCTTGGCGGAGAGGGACTCCACGATGTTCTTTCGCCTGTAGAAGTCCTCCAGCGTGAGGCTGATCACCGTATCGAGGTCCCTTCCGGTGCGGACGGTCTCCGACTCTCCGTAGACGTCGCGGATATACCAGTTGCGCAGCTTCCATCCGCTGAACGTGCTGTCCCACACCGCCGACTCGGCCGAGAGCTTCGACTTCATCTCATTGTCCTCGATCGTCTCCAGGGTGAAGCGGTAGGCAGTGTTGGACCACGGGCTGAAGCTCTCCACGTAGACGAACTCGCCCGGTGCGATCTGGTAATGGATGTTGCGGTTGCCACTGGCAACCTTCTGTGCCTTGATGTATTTGTTCTCGAAGTCCAATCGGTGCTGGTTGGCCGGAGGGATTATGTACATGCCCATGACGAGCGAGAGAGCGCATATGAACGCCGCCGAGACCATGTAGGGCCTCATGAGCCTCGGGAAGCTGACTCCGCACGAGAGGATTGCGATGATCTCGCTGTTCTGCGCCAGCTTGGAGGTGAAGAAGATGGCCGAGATGAAGACGAACAGCGGGCTGAAGCTGTTGAGCAGCCAAGGAATGAAGCCCGCATAATACTGGAAGACTATCTCGTTGAGGGGGACGTTCTGGTCCACGAACTTGTCGATCTTCTCGCTCAGGTCGAAGACGATGACAATGACGATGACGATGAGCAGCGTGAAGATGTAGGTTCCGATGAACTTCTTGATCACGTACCAGTCCAGTATCTTGATATGGGGCTTCTTCATTCTAAAGCTTCGTTTCCAGTTTCTTTACCGCCGCATCCTTCCAGGCGAGGAAGTCTCCCGCCATGATGTGCTGCCTTGCCTTTGTCACAAGGTCGAGATAGAATGCCAGGTTGTGTTCGCTTGCAATCTGCGCCGCGAGCATCTCGCCCGCGATGAAAAGGTGACGCAGATATGCCTTGGTGTATGTGCGGTCAACAAAAGATGTTCCATTCGGGTCCAGCGGGGAGAAGTCCTCCGCCCACTTGCTGTTGCGCAGGTTGATCTTTCCCTCCCAGGTGAAGATCATGCCGTTGCGGCCGTTGCGCGTCGGCATCACGCAGTCGAACATGTCCACACCGCGCGCGATGCCCTCGAGGATGTTGGCCGGGGTGCCGACGCCCATCAGGTAGCGCGGACGGTCAGATGGAAGCAGGGGATGGAGCAGCTCGATCATCTCGTACATCTTCTCCACCGGCTCTCCCACGGCAAGGCCGCCGATCGCATAGCCCTCGCGGTCGAGCGCCACGGCATGCTCCGCCGCCGCACGGCGAAGGTCGGGATAGACACAGCCCTGTACGATCGGGAAGAAGGTCTGGCCGTAGCCGTAGAGCGGCTGCGTCTCGTCGAAGTGGCGGACGCACCTCTCGAGCCAACGCTGCGTGAGCTTGAGTGACTTTTCGGCATATTTGTAGTCGGCATCTCCAGGGCAGCACTCGTCGAGCGCCATTATTATGTCGGCGCCGATGACACGCTGCGTGTCGACGTTGTTCTCCGGGGTGAATATGTGGCGGGAGCCGTCTATGTGGGACTGGAAGATGCATCCGTCCTCGGTAAGCTTCCTGGACTGCGCCAGCGAGAATACCTGGAATCCGCCGCTGTCGGTAAGGATCGGACGATCCCACGACGTGAACTTGTGGAGTCCGCCCGCCTTTCGCAGGATGTCAAGGCCTGGACGCAGATAGAGGTGATAGGTGTTGCCAAGGATGATCTGTGCGCCAATGTCGGAGCGCAGGTCCCTGTGGTAGACTCCCTTCACGCTTCCGACGGTGCCGACAGGCATGAAGATCGGGGTCTCGATCTGCCCGTGGTCGGTCGTGATCAGGCCACATCTTGCGGATGATGCGGGGTCCGTATGTTTCAGTTCGAATTTCATTTCGACAAACAATGCAATCTACAAATATAGCAGTTTTTTGACTAAATTTGTAGTTCAACCACCTCGGAACATGAAAATAAATCCCACCATACCCCTGTGCGGCATCGATCCGCACCAGCGCGCGGAAAAGGCCCGCGCCATATTCAAGCAGGGTTACAACTGCTGCCAGGCAGTCGTGCTTGCCTTCAGCGACCTTCTGCTGACCGATGACGGACGCCGCATCCAGGACAGCGACCTTGCCGGGCTCACATCCGGTTTCGGAGGCGGGATGGGGCGCATGAGGGAAGTCTGCGGCACCGTCAGCGGAATGACCTTCATGGCAGGAGTCATCGCGCCGGCCGAGGACCCGCAGGACAGGGCACGGCGAAGCGCCAACTATGCGCTGGTCCAGAAGTTCGCAAGCGAATTCCGCAGCGCCAACGGCAGCATCATTTGCAGGGAGCTGCTCTCCCCTTCCGCCGCGGGAGCGGAATCGCCGGTGCCGCAGGAGCGCAACGAAGCCTACTACCGCAAACGCCCGTGCGACGAGCTGGTCGCCTGCGCCGCTGCCATCGTCGCAGAGAGGCTCGCCGGCCATTCTGCCGAACGCGTCATCGCCGGCAGCCGCGCGGAGATGGCATGACGGCAGATGGCATACTTTTAGAAGAAAGCAACTTTCATCCATAAAGTCCAGCGACATGAAGAAAATCCTCTTACTTATCTCACTAATCATTCCCATTATGGCAAATGCCCAAAACACTGCAAGCCTTTGGAAAAAGGTGAACAAGGCCAACGATGAAGGAAAGCCCCAGACGGCTGCCCAATATCTGGCGCAGCTTGAGGAGGCCGCGGCAAAGCAAGGCGACGAGCTTGAGCAGCTCTACATCTCCCAGCTTCTCTACGACACCTACCGCGAGTACAACTGGAAGGAGGCCAACGCATACTATCCGAAGATGAGCAGCCTCAGGCAAAAGGTCTACGCATCGATCGACGAATACATCGACAACAACAAGGGGCACAAGAGACTGATAATGCTTCTCTACAAGCGGGTCGAGGACCGCAAGTCCGACATCGACCGCAATCCCAACCGCACCGGGGCCCAGTACCGCGACATCCGCCGCCAGTGCATGGAGATCATCGCCTCCCATCCCGGCGAGAAATACTATACGGCACAGCTCAAACAGATGGTGGAATCGATGGACTCCCGCTCGCTCTCCTCGTCGGACAAGGGGCAGATGGCGCCGGCCAGCCAAGTGAAATTCAAGCTTTACTCCAGGAACATTCCCGAGGTCGACGTGGAAGTCTACAGGATGAAGGACAACCGCCTTTTCGAAGGATATGTAGAGAAGAAGGTCAGGCAGGCGCTCAAGAGCAATGCGACGCTCGTGACCTCCTTCAAGTACGCCGATTTTGCGAACGACTACAACATATCGGAGGAGCATGACATCTTCATCGACCTGGAGCAGGTGGGAAACTATGTGATAATGATCAGCAACGGTGACGACTGCTACTGCGCGAACGCCTGCGTGAGCAATGTCGCCGCGGCAGTGCGCGACATCGGCGGGCACTTCGAGATATATGCCGCCGACATCACGACCGGCAAGCCCTACGACGCGGTGGATGCCGACATATATCGCAATGAGAATGATGCGGTCAACGGAATCCGCACGCTGAAATCCACGGCCACGGAACGCGTCCCGCTCGACGGCTTCACCCTCATCGGCGAAAGGAGGCCGTTCACCGACAACAAGCACGGCTATGCCCTGCGCCTGAGCAAGGAAGGCGACCTGAGCTCCCCGCTCATTTCGCTCTACCGCACCTACTACGGCCAGATGGACAGGGGCTTCTCCGTCCCGTCGGAATGCATCTACACCGACCGCAAGCTTTACAAGCCGACCGACACCATATATTTCAAGGTCCTGCACTACACCAGCGACGGACTGAAGGGGCACCCGGTGCCGAACTCATCGGTGGAAGTCTCCCTGTATGCGCCCAAGTCGCGGGAGACCCTCTCCAAGCTGACGCTCGTTACCAATGACATGGGCTCCGCGAGCGGCTTCTTCACCATTCCGGAGGGAAGCCAGAACGGCACTTATGTCATCTCCAGCGGATTGAGCAGCGCAAGCGTACGCGTGGAAACCTACAAGAGGCCCACGTTCCAGATAGAGCTGCAGAAGAACACCGACGTGAACTGCTTCGGTGACGTCGTCATCCAGAAGGGAATGCTCAAGAGCTACGCAGGCTTCAACATCGCGGGCGCCGACGTGGAATACACGGTCGAAAGGCAGACCGGCAACACCTGGGGCCGATACTGCGGATTCTGGGAGAGCGCGACCATCGCGGAAGGCAAGGTCACTTCCGGCAACGACGGGTCGTTCGAGGTCTCCTTCACGGCTGAGAAGCCGGAGATACCGGCCCATGCCACCAACAAGGACAAGGTCGCCGCAGCGTACGTCATCAACATAAAGGCTACCGACCCGCAGGGCGAGACCCACTCGGCATCAGTTTCCGTGCCCGTTTCCGACGTCCCGATAGACCTCAACGTCGAGATCAAGGGAAGCCGCACGCATGAAGGCCGCGTCATCGTTGACAAGGACGAGATCGATTCGTTCCTGTTCAAGGTCACCACTCTCAACGGCACGCCGTACGGCACGGAAGGAAGCTACACGATCGAGGGGATGTCGGGCAATGTCGTCCGCAAGGGAGAGTTCACCTCCAACGAGGAGATGGCAGCCGGCTTCCGGTCGCTTCCTTCAGGTCCCTACGTCATCAAGGCCGAGACCCGCCATCGCGGGGTCGTCATCGACACAAAGAGCGATATCGTGTTGATTTCCAAGGAAGACCGGAAACTCCCCTACCAATCCGACTTCTTCCATTATGTGATATGCGACCGCGACACCATAGACTTCCTCATCGGCACGAGCAACGAGCTCTATCTCGAGATGGAGATATTTGACGGCAACAAGGTGCTCTACCGCAAGCCGCTGCACCTGCAGGAGGAGATGAGCCACATCACCCTGCCGTATGACGAGAAGTGGCCCACTTCCGTTTCCCTCAATCTCTTCGGCTTCAGGAACGGCAGGGAGGTGAGCAAGAAATGTACGTTCACCAACCCGCAGAGCATAGGCATCGACGTCTCCATCGAGACGCTGCGCGACCGCACGGCTCCCGGCAACAAGGAGCAGATGGTTCTCAAGGCTCCGTCGGGCTCCGAGCTGCTGGTCTCGATATTCGACGTCACCACTGACCGATATGGAGCCAACAGCTTCTGGTTCTCCCCCATCTCAACGGCATCATACAAGACGATGCCCTATGTGACCACGTCGATCGGTGGCGGTGGCGGAGGCATCCGAATCCGCGGGACAAGGGCATTGGCAAAGGGCGGCAACGCCGTCTTCAACAGTGCGGCCATGGTCGAATCCTCGGCGGCGCCAATGCAGGAAATGGTCTACAATGACGAAGCCGCTGACATGATTCAGGAGGAGGAGGCACAAGAGGAACCCGAGCAGGAGTTCACCGCCCGCGACAACATGAGCGAGCTGATTGGCTTCTTCCCTCACGTCCGCCCCGACGCCGACGGCCGCGCAGTGGTGGAATACACCGTTGGCGGCGCGCTCTCGACTTTCCGAGTGCTTGTCATGGGTTATGACAGCGACCTGAAGACGGGCAACGCCGAGGCTTCGTTCGTCGTCCAGAAGGAGCTCATGGTGATGCCGAACCTTCCTCTCTTCGTCCGCGCAAATGACGAGATCGTGCTCAAGGCCAAGGTCGTCAACCTCTCCGACAGGGTCATCGACGGCACCGCGCACATCTCCGTCACCGATCCGGCGACCGGCAAGGAGATAAAGTTCAAGGCGTTCAAGAACTCCAGGAAGCTCAAGCTGATAGCCGGCGCACAGGATGAGATCTCATGGACAGTCAAGGTTCCCGAGGGAATATCCGGCATGAAGGTGAAGATCACCTACGGCGATGCGACCGCGAGCGACGGCGAGATCGGCGAGATCATAGTGGAATCCGACGAGACCACCCTCACCGAGGCGGCATCGTTCATCATCGGCAGCGGACACGGGTTCAGCTACTACGAGAAGATGCTCAAGGAGAAGTTCAACGCTCCGGACGCAATCATCAGGAGAGCGGAATTCTCCACCCTCGACGCCGTCAAGGAGTCGCTTCCGAAGGCTTCCAAGCCTGCCTCCGACAACATCATCGACTGGGTTTCGCAGTTCTACATCAACCAGATGAGGCAGAAGGTCCTCGCGGCGGACAACAAGCTCTCGCAGGGGGACAAGGACCAGGCCGAAGCATTCCGCAAGGAGGCCGTTGCAAGGATCTCCAAGTTCCAGGATTCTGACGGAGGCATGAGCTGGTTCCGCGGAATGGGCAGCAGCACGACGCTGACGCTCTATTTCCTCGACAAGATTGGTCAGCTGCGCGAGACGGGAGCAATCACGCTCACAAGCCAGGAACAGGCCGTGGTCGAGAGAGCCGTGCGCTTCGTCGACGCCCAGATCGCCCGCAGCTACGACCGCGACATCGAATACGGCTTCGCCAACGCGAACATGTTCGACATCCGCACCCGCTGGATGGACATCGAGATGAGCAACAACGCATCGAAGGCGTTCAGCAGGTATCTCGAAAAGACGGCGGACGGCTGGCAGAAGATCTCCATCCTGCAGAAGGCGCAGCTCATCCGCACGCTGATGCGCTGCGAAGGCACGAAATATTGGGACAAGAGCACCTTCGGCAAGAGAATCGAGATGCTTGGAAGCTCCCTTGCGGACTATGCGGTGCAGAACCGCACCGTCGGCTGCTATTTCCCGAATGCGGTCATGCCGTTCCGCGGCATGATGAACAACGAGATCTACGCCCACTCCCTGCTGATCGACGTCTTCTCCCGCCTCGGCGAGAAGAAGGTAGTGAACGGCATCGCGCAATGGCTGCTGCTGCAGAAGCACAACCAGGCGTGGAGCAACACCGTGGCCACCACCGACGCCGTGCACGCGCTCGTATCGAGCAATGCGAAGGACCTCAGGCTAGGCGCAGTCTACTACACCTACAAGACACGCCTGGTTGACGCGAAGGAGAGCGCCAACGAGATCACCATCAGGCGCGAGTTCATCCGCGCTTCGACCGGCGCCGCCCTCAAGGATGGCGAAGAGCTCAAGGTCGGCGACGAAATCATCGTCCGCTACCTGATCCACAACAGCGAAAACCGCAGCTTCGTCCGGATGGAGGCGATGAGGCCCGCATCGTTCTACCCCAAGGACGAGCGCTCATACTACAGCTGGTGGGGATTCTACCGCGAAATGAGGGAGTCCGTGACCAACTACTACTGGGAGTTGCTGCCGGAGGAAAACACCACCGTCGAGGAGCGCTTCTTCGTGACGCAGGAAGGCACCTTCAACAGCGGCCTTGTGACGATCGAGTGTCTCTACGCCGACGAGTATCGGGGCCACACCGGCGCTTCGATGATGACCAGCGCGATGGGCAGATAGTGACGAGGTGCCGCTTCGGCGGCACCCCCACAAAAAGAGAGAGGGTGACCGGAAATTCCGGTCACCCTCTTATCTTGAAGGTAACATCCGTTAGTTACCGGTCTTGCGGGGAGCCTGGACCTTCTTTGAAGGAGCAGCCTTGGTGTTCACCTTGCCTGCAGACTTCGGAGCAGCTGCCTTCTTTGCCTTGGGAGCCTCATCGGTACCTTCAGCCTTCTTTGCGCCGCTGCGGCGGGTAGTCTTCTTTGCCTCCTTTGCGGGAGCAGCAGCAGAAGTGAATTCGTTGAAGTCAACCAGTTCGATGATAGCCATGTCAGCTGAGTCACCTACGCGGAAACCGGTCTTGAGGATACGGGTATATCCACCCGGACGGTCAGCGATGGCGGGAGCCACTGTGCGGAAGAGCTCGGTAACGGCCTCTTTCTGCTTGAGGTAGCTGAATACTACACGGCGAGAATGGGTTGTATCTTCTTTGGACTTGGAGATCAGCGGTTCAACGTATGTTCTCAGCGCCTTAGCCTTTTCAACAGTAGTTTCGATTCTCTTGTTGAGGATAAGGGATGAAGCCATATTGGACATCATAGCCTTGCGGTGGCCGCTCTTACGTCCCAGATGATTTAATGTTCTATTGTGCCTCATATTTGTTGTTGTTCTTTGATTTCAATGTTGTACTTGGTAATGTCCATTCCGAAGCTGAGCTTCAGCCTGTCAACGAGCATATCGATTTCTGTCAGAGACTTCTTGCCGAAATTCCTGAACTTCATGAGCTCAGTCCTCTGATGCGAGACGAGGTCTGCGAAGGTTTCGATGTTTGCAGCCTTGAGGCAGTTGAGAGCCCTGACCGAGAGTTCCATGTCGGAAAGCTTGGTAAGAAGCAGATGACGCATCCGGCGGTCCTCATCGTTGAGTTCCTTGTTGTCGGGTTCGACGGTCTGCTCGAGGGCGATCTTCTCGTCGGAGAACATCATGAAGTGGTGGATCAGGACCTTGGCAGCCTCGGTGAGGGCGTCCTTGGGGTTGATCGAACCGTCAGTGGTGATCTCGAGGGTGAGTTTCTCATAGTCTGTCTTCTGCTCCACGCGCCAGTTGTCCACGATATAGTTGACCTTCTTGATAGGCGTATAGATGGAGTCGATGGCGATGGTGCCGATAGGTGCATTCTCTACCTTGTTCTCGTCTGCGGGAACGTAGCCGCGTCCCTTGCCAATCTTCACCTCCATGTTGATGGTGACCGAAGGCTCCATCGTGCAGATGTGAAGTTCAGGATTGAGAACCTTGAAGTTAGACAAGCTTTTGGAGATGTCTCCAGCTTTGAATTCCGACTTGCCGCTAACAGTGACATTTGCCACCTCGCCGTCGACATCCTCTATCATTCTCTTGAAACGAACCTGCTTGAGGTTGAGGATGATGTCGACCACACTCTCGATGACGCCGTGGATGGTGTCGAACTCGTGGCTTACGCCGTCGATCTTGATCGAGGTGATGGCAAATCCTTCCAATGAAGAAGACAATAGCATACGGCGCAACGCGTTACCGATGGTTGTGCCGTAGCCAGGTTCCAACGGACGGAACTCGAAACGGCCGAAGGTATCGGTTGAGTCAAGCATTATGACCTTGTCCGGTTTTTGAAATGCTAAAATTGCCATATTATTCTTTTTTATTGGTTGTTGTTATGCTGAAAGCAAGCTGCTACTTGGAGTACAATTCGACGATGAGCTGTTCGTTGATTGTTTCGGGGATTTCAGTTCTTTCAGGAAGGTTGGTATACTTACCGGTGCACTTTGCAGCGTCCCACTCAAGCCATGAGTACTTGTTGGATTCGCGTGCAAGGCTGTCCTGAACAACTTCGAGGCTCTTGGAACGCTCGCGTACGCCAACGCTCTGACCAGGCTTCACAATCGTTGAAGGAACGTTGCAGACCTCGCCGTCGAGAGTGATGTGGCAGTGGGAGACAAGCTGACGTGCAGCTGCCCTGGTGGGAGCGATGCCGAGACGGTATACGATGTTGTCGATACGGGACTCGAGGAGGAGGATCAGGTTCTCACCTGTACGACCCTTCATCTTGTTGGCCTTTGCATAGGTGTTGCGGAACTGTCTTTCGAGAACACCATACATGTATTTGACCTTCTGCTTCTCAGCGAGCTGGGTACCGTATTCGGAAGTCTTCTTGCGCTTCTTTGCCAGGCCGTGCTGTCCCGGAGGGAAGCTTCTCTTCTCAAAATATCTGTCAGGACCGTAGATCGGTTCTCCGAACTTACGTGCAATCTTAGTTTTTGAACCAGTATATCTTGCCATAATAAAATACTTTTAAATGTGTTATACTCTACGGCGACCTTTGGGACGGCAACCATTGTGAGGCAGAGGAGTTACGTCGATGATTTCGGTAACTTCGATACCTGCTGTATGAAGTGCGCGGATAGCGGATTCACGGCCTGAACCAGGACCCTTGACGTATGCCTTGATCTTGCGCAGACCGAGGTCGTAAGCGACCTTTGCGCAATCCTGAGCTGCAACCTGAGCTGCGTACGGAGTGTTCTTCTTGGAACCCCTGAAGCCCATCTTGCCTGCAGATGACCAACTGATTACCTGACCGGTGCTGTTGGTCAGCGTAACGATGACGTTGTTGAAAGTGGACGAAATATGGGCCTGGCCATAAGCGTCAACCTTGACAACTCTCTTCTTGCTTGTTGTAGTTTTCTTTGCCATAATACTAACCCTTATTTAGTTGCTTTCTTCTTGTTTGCAACGGTCTTCTTGCGGCCCTTGCGTGTACGTGCGTTGTTCTTGGTGCTCTGTCCGCGGACAGGGAGACCGAGACGGTGACGGATACCTCTGTAGCAACCGATATCCATCAGTCGTTTGATGTTCATTTGAACGGATGAACGAAGTTCACCTTCAATCTTGAATTCGTTGGCAATCTTTGTACGGATTGCTGCAATCTGATCGTCATTCCAGTCTTTGACCTTGATGTCTGGATTGATGTCGAGATCAGCGAGGATCTTCTTGGCCGAACTGCGTCCGATGCCATAGATATAGGTCAGACCGATCTCTCCACGTTTGTTGTTTGGTAAATCAACTCCGGCTATACGTGCCATAATTTATTTGTTTGGTTTTAAATAGTGACAAATTAAAGAATTATCCCTGGCGCATCTTGAACTTGGGGTTCTTCTTGCAAATTACATACAAGCGGCCTTTGCGTTTCACGATCTTGCAATCTTCACTACGCTTCTTGATGGATGTTTTGACTTTCATTATCGTAAGTTTTTTTATTTGTATCTGAATGAAATTCTTCCCTTAGTCAAGTCATACGGAGACATTTCGACCCGCACCTTGTCACCCGGCAGGATTCTGATGTAGTGCATCCTCATCTTGCCCGAGATGTGTGCTATGATCACGTGACCGTTGTCCAACTCAACTCTGAACATTGCATTGGACAGAGCCTCTATGATCGTACCTTCTTTTTCGATTGATGACTGTTTTGGCATAAATTGATTCCGTATTCGTTAACTGTGTTATTTATTTTTCTCAATAAATTCAAATGTCGATAAAACCTCCGGGGAGCCGTGCCTTACCGCAACTGTCAGCTCGAAATGAGCCGACTTCCTGTGGTCACGGGTAATGACACCCCATCCGTTGTCGTCCAGATAGACATCCTTGGCTCCGGCGTTGATCATCGGCTCGATGCAGATGACCATGCCTTCACGAAGCCTGACACCGTGGCCCTGGCGACCGTAGTTGGGAACTTCCGGACTCTCGTGCATGTCCTTGCCGAGACCGTGTCCGACCATTTCCCTGACGACCGAGAAGCCGCGCTGTTCGCAGTATGACTGGACGGCATAACCGATGTCACCGATCCTGCCGCCGTCAACTGCCTTTTCGATGCCCTTGTAAAGAGACGCCTTCGTCGTGTCGAGAAGGAGCTGTGTCTCTTCATCCACCTTTCCCACGGGAAAAGTGTAGGCTGAATCGCCGTAGAAGCCTCTGTACCTGGTGCCGCAGTCGACGGAGACGATGTCTCCCTCGCAGAGCTTGTAGTCGGACGGGAAACCGTGGACGACAACCTCGTTCACCGACATGCACAGGGTATAGGGGAATCCGCCGTAACCGAGAAAACCCGGCTCTGCTCCGAGGCTCCTGATGTACTTCTCAGCAATCAGGTCGAGCTCCTTCGTGGTGATGCCCGGCTCGATGTGCCTACCCACTTCTGCAAGCGTGTGGGACACCATCAGGGCGTTCTCCTTGAGCAGAGCGATTTCTTCGTCGGTCTTAAGTTTTATCATTTTGAAAGAACTTATCAAAAACTACATTCCCGAACGGCCCTTGAGACGTCCCGTCTTCATAAGACCGTCGTAGTGACGCATCAACAGGTGGCTTTCAATGTGCTGCATCGTATCCAGGATGACACCCACGAGGATCAGCAGTGAGGTACCGCCGTAGAAGTGGGCGAACTGGTTGTTCACACCGAGCAACATTGCGAATGCAGGCAGGATTGCTACGATGGCCAGGAAGATTGAACCCGGAAGAGTAATGCGGGACATGATCGTGTCGATATAGTCGGCAGTCTTCTTGCCAGGCTTGCAGCCCGGGATGAAGCCGCCGTTCTTCTTCATCTCCTCTGCCATGTTGGTAGGGTTCACCGTAATTGCAGTGTAGAAATAGGTGAAGAGGATGACCATGATGGCGAAGACGAAGTTGTACCAGAAACCGGTAGTGTTGCTCATGACGGCAGCAAGACCCTTGGTGGCGTTGAAGCGCGAGAAGAGCAGAGGGAAGAGCATCAGAGCCTGTGCAAAGATGATAGGCATGACACCTGCCGCATTGATCTTCAGAGGGATGTACTGGCGGACACCGCCGTACTGCTTGTTGCCTACGATACGCTTGGCGTACTGGACAGGAATCTTGCGGACTGCCTGGACCAGTGCGATGGTAGCCACGAAGACGAAGAAGAGGATCACGAACTCGACGATGAGCATCAGCGCACCACCGTTGGTCTGATTGAACTTCTCGGAGAATTCGAGCTGGAGAGCCATCGGGAGGCGAGCGATGATACCGATCATGATGATCAGGGAGATACCGTTGCCGATGCCGCGGTCAGTGATTCTTTCACCGAGCCACATCACGAACATCGTACCGCCGATGAGGATCAGGGTTGCGAACACACCATACCACCAGCCGTTCATCGTGGTGACGAATGCCTCGGCGGGAAGGGTGGTCCTGAGGCTTGCAATGTATGCAGGACCCTGGATGAGGAGGATTACGATGGTGAGGTAGCGGGTGTACTGGTTCATCTTCCTGCGACCGCTCTCACCTTCGCGCTGGAGGCGCTGGAAGGATGGGAGGAAAACACCCAGGAGCTGGATGACGATCGAAGCGGAGATGTACGGCATTACACCGAGGGCGAAAATCGAAGCGTTTCCGAAAGCACCGCCGGAGAACATGTTGAGCAGGCCGACGAGACCTTCGGATGTCTTCTGCTGGAGAATTGCGAGCTGGGAAGCGTCGATACCGGGGATGACGATGTAGCTGCCAAGACGGTAGACCACGATCAGACCCAGGGTATAGAGGATCCTCTTGCGCAGTTCTTCAATCTTGAAGATGTTTGCTATTGTCTGGAAAAAGCGTTTCATAGCAAATAGGGATTAGAGTTTGGTTACAGTGCCGCCCTTCTCCTCGATCTTCTTGATTGCAGCTGCAGAGAATGCATTGGCGGTTACATCCAGCTTTGCTGTGAGCTCACCATTGCCAAGGATCTTCACAAGTTCATTCTTGGAAGCCATTCCTGCGAGCACGAACATGTCCTGATCAATTACAGTCACATTGTACTTCTCGCTGATGGCCTGAAGTGCGGAAATGTTGACTGCCTTGTATTCAACACGGTTAGGGTTCTTGAAACCGAACTTGGGGAGACGACGCTGGATAGGCATCTGACCACCTTCAAAACCGATCTTCTTGGAGTAGCCTGCGCGGGACTTTGCACCGTTCATACCGCGGCAAGCAGTCTTGCCGTGACCTGAACCGGGACCGCGTCCGACTCTTTTCTGTCTGCCTTTTGAACCTTCTGCTGGTTTGAGATTATTGAGATTCATTTCGTGTCCTCCTTTACTTTACTTCTTCTACCTTTACCAGGTGATGAACCTTTTCGATCATGCCTGCGGTAACGGGAGTCAGTTCAACTTCAACTGTCTGATGCATCTTGTGGATGCCGAGGGATGCGAGATTGGCGATCTGTCTCGGGGTAGCACCACTTCTGCTCTTGATCTGTGTTACTTTTACTGTTGCCATTGTCATTCCTCCTTATCCGTTAAATACTCTGTTCATGGGGATACCACGGAGACCTGCAACCGTGTATGCGTCGCGCATCTCGGTGAGAGCTGCAACGGTAGCCTTGACAAGGTTGTGAGGGTTCGACGAACCCTTGCTCTTTGCAAGGACGTCGCTGATACCTACCGACTCGAAAACTGCACGCATTGCACCGCCGGCCTTCACACCGGTACCGGGAGCTGCAGGTTTCATGAATACGCGTGCGCCGCCGAACTTTGCCTCCTGCTCGTGAGGAATGGTCTTCTTGTCGAGAGGGATCCTGACAAGGTTCTTCTTTGCATCCTCGATGCCTTTGGAGATAGCGGTGGTAACTTCGTTAGCCTTTCCAAGACCATATCCGACAACACCTTTCTCATCGCCGACAACTACGATTGCAGCGAAGCTGAAGTGACGACCACCCTTGGTGACCTTGGTCACTCTCTGTACAGCTACCAGTCTGTCCTTGAGTTCGAGATCGGTAGTCTTTACTTTCTTTACATTAATATCTGCCATATGCCCTTAGAATTTAAGACCGCCTTCGCGAGCGGCGTCTGCCAAACTTTTAACTCTTCCGTGATAGAGGTAGCCACCGCGGTCGAATGCAACGGTCTGGATACCCTTTTCGATAGCGCGCTCTGCGATGGCCTTGCCGACAACCTTGGCTGCTTCGCAACCGTTCTTGCCTTTGCACTGCTCGACGAGAGCCTTGTCGTTTGATGATGCTGATGCGAGGGTTACGCCCTTCGTATCGTCGACAACCTGCACGTAAATCTGCTTGTTGCTCCTGAACACTACCATTCTCGGTCTTTCAGCCGTACCGTTGACGATCTTGCGGATGCGGTAGTGGATTCTCTGTCTTCTTTCTGTTTTAGTCAATGCCATAACTTTATCTCCTATTATTTAGCGCTGGCCGACTTACCGGCTTTACGACGAAGTTGTTCACCAACGAACTTGATACCCTTGCCCTTGTAAGGTTCAGGCTTGCGGAGTGAGCGGACCTTGGCAGCAACCATTCCGAGGATCTGCTTGTCATAGCTCTTGAGAGTGAGGACGGGGTTCTGGCCCTTCTTGACAGGTTCAGCTTCAGCCTTGACCTCCTTGGGGAGCTGGAACTGGATGTCGTGCGAGTAACCGAGGTTGAAGGTTACGATCTGGCCGTTGACCTCTACGCGGTAACCGACACCTACGAGCTCCTGCTTGATGGTGAAGCCTTCGGAAACGCCGACCACCATGTTGTTGATGAGCGCGCGGTACAGACCGTGCATCGAGCGGTGGCGGGGCTGGTCGGTGGGACGGGTTACTGAAACTACTCCCGCGTCGACAGAAACTTTGATATCCGGATCCACTTTCTGGGAAAGTTCTCCGAGCGGGCCTTTAACCTTTACCACGTTGCCGTCCTCAATCGAAACCGAGACGGTTGATGGCAGGTGTACAGGTAATTTTCCTATTCGTGACATTATTTGTAATTTTTAATTGTTAACTATTAGTATACGTAACAGAGTACTTCGCCTCCGACATTGAGCTCCTTGGCTTCCTTGTCGGTGATGATGCCCTTGGATGTTGAAAGGATTGCGATGCCAAGACCATTGAGGACGCGCGGCATGTTCTCCACGTCCGTGTACTGTCTCAGACCGGGGGAGCTGACGCGGATGATCTTCTTGATGGCAGCCTTCTTGGTCTCGGGATGATACTTGAGAGCCATCTTGATGGTGTTGCAAGGAGTACCCTCGACGACCTTGTACGCGAGGATGTAACCCTTTTCGTGGAGAATGCGAGTCATCTCCATCTTCATCTTCGATGCAGGAACCTCAACGGTCTTGTGACCTGCGAGATACGCATTACGGATTCTAGTCAGATAATCTGCAATTGGATCAGTCATTGTTTTTGTTTTTTGATAGATTCGACGTCGTTCGGACGCCCGATATCCAAATTGTTAATAAATATTGTTTGTTGGTTTGTTTCCTACCAGCTGGCCTTCTTCACGCCCGGGATGAGGCCCTTGGAAGCCATCTCACGGAACTGAATACGGCTGATGCCGAACTGACGCATGTAACCCTTCGGACGACCGGTGAGGGAGCAGCGGTTGTGAAGGCGGCAAGGTGATGAATTCTTGGGGAGTTTGTCGAGAGCAGCCCAGTCACCAGCTTCCTTCAGAGCCTTGCGCTTTTCAGCATACTTGGCACATAACTTGGCGCGTTTTACTTCGCGAGCCTTCATTGATTCTTTTGCCATACCTGTTAATGCTTAATGTTCTTGAAAGGTAAACCGAATTCACGAAGCAAAGCGTAAGCTTCTTCGTCTTTTGTTGCGGTGGTAACAAAAGTGATCTCCATACCCATGACCTTGGTAATCTTGTCGATGTCGATCTCGGGGAAGATGATCTGCTCCTTTACACCGAGCGTATAGTTGCCGCGTCCGTCGAAGTTCTCAGCGATGCCCTTGAAGTCGCGGATACGAGGCAGTGAAACTGCGATGAGTCTTTCGAGGAACTCGTACATCTTGACGCCGCGCAGGGTGACCTTCGCTCCGATGGGCATGCCCTTGCGGAGTTTGAAGTTGGAAATATCCTTGCGTGAAACAGTCTGGATAGCCTTCTGACCGGTGATGGTCGTAAGTTCCTGAGCTGCGATCTCGACGAGCTTCTTGTCCTGCGTTGCGCTTCCGATACCCTGGTTGATGGTGATCTTCTGGAGCTTCGGAACCTGCATGACGGTGGTGTATGAGAACTCCTTCATCAGCTTGTCGACGATTTCTTCCTTATATTTCTTCTGCAGGGCAGGTACATAGTTGATCTGCTCCATGGTAGGACCCTGAGGTACTGCTGCAGCTTTTTCTTTCTTTGCCATTACTTAATCTCCTCTCCTGATTTTTTAGCATAGCGGACGAGTTTGCCCTTGTCGTTTACACGGCGGCCGATCTTGGTTGCACCACCCTTGACAGGGTCTACGACCTGAAGATTCGAGATGTGAACGCCAGCTTCTTGTTTAACAATACCACCCTGCGGGTTCTTGGAGTTCGGTTTGGTGTGCTTGCTGACCATGTTGACTCCTTCTACGATAGCACGGTCCTTATCGGTGATGACCTCGAGCACCTTACCGGTCTTGCCCTTGTCATTGCCCGCATTCACGAAGACCATGTCGCCTTTCTTAATATGTAATTTTGCCATTTTCGTACTCCTTATAATTAAAGGACCTCAGGGGCCAGTGAGACGATTTTCATATAATTTTCACGAAGCTCTCTGGCAACCGGGCCAAAGATACGTGTTCCGACAACTTCACCGGTCTTGGTGAGCAATACGCATGCATTGTCATCAAAACGGATGTAAGAACCATCAGCGCGGCGGATTTCCTTCTTGGTGCGAACTACCACTGCATTTGAAACTGCACCTTTCTTGGTGTTGCCACCAGGGATTGCACTCTTGACAGCGACAACGATCTTGTCACCTACACCTGCGTAGCGACGGCGGGTACCACCCAGGACGCGGATGCAGAGGACTTCCTTTGCGCCGCTGTTGTCAGCTACCATTAAACGTGATTCTTGCTGTATCATTTTACTTGACTTTTTCTACGATTTCTATTAATCTCCAACGTTTGGTCTTGCTCAGAGGGCGGGTTTCCATGATGCGCACGGTATCGCCTTCGCTGCACTCGTTATTCTCATCCTGAGCGACAAACTTGGTTGTCTTGTTTACGAATTTGCCGTAAATCGGGTGTTTCTCTTTAGTCTTCACAGCCACGACGATGGACTTGTCCATCTTGTTGCTCACTACGACACCGACTCTTTCTTTACGAAGATTTCTTTCCATAAGGCTGATGTATTAGTTCTGTTTTTCTTTTTCAGCGAGGACTGTCATCATACGTGCGATATCGGTCTTTGCTTTCTTGATCTTGGAAGTATCCTCCAATGGAGAGATAACATGATTCATCTTCATTTTGTTGAGGTCCATCTTTTCGACCTCGATGCGCTCGCGGAGGTCCGCAATAGCCATCTCACGAATTTCTTTTGCCTTCATATTGTCTTCCATTTAAGATTATTCAACATAGTCCCTTCTGATGACGAACTTGGTGGAAACGGGGAGTTTCTGAGCACCGAGACGGAGAGCTTCCTTTGCGATCTCCAATGGAACGCCTTCAGCTTCGATAAGCATTCTGCCCGGGGTCACAGGAGCTACGAATCCCTCAGGATTACCTTTACCCTTACCCATACGGACCTCTGCAGGTTTCTTGGTGTATGGCTTGTCAGGGAAAATGCGAATCCAAATCTTACCTTCACGTTTCATGTAACGAACAACGGCCTGACGTGCAGCCTCGATCTGACGACCGGTCAGCCAGCAGCTTTCCATGGTCTTGATACCAAAGGAACCAAAGGCCAGTTGGTTACCCCTCTGGGCATTGCCTTTCATGCGGCCTTTCTGCTGCCTTCTAAATTTGGTTTTTTTCGGTTGTAACATTTTTCTATAACTTAAAAAATATATCTAATTCCGTGTTTTTCAACATCTTACGCCACTTCAGGGCATAAGATATGGACTGCAAAGATAGTCATTTATTTTTAATAACAATACATTTTTGATAAAATTTTTGGAATATTTTTGACAAAAAAAATAGCCACCTAAAGTGACTATTTTCAATTTGTTATAACATCCGAAACTCGGACTGGAAATGCCATTTTCGACCAACATTCGACATGTTCGGACGCCGGTCGGAGGAAGTGGCGGCAGACGCCTATTTCTGCAGCTCCGCGGCCACCCTTTCGACCTCGCGCCAGACGCGCATCGCATTGCCGCCCCAGAAGAGCCTGAGCTCCTCGTCGGTCCAGCCGCGGCGCATCAGCTCCACGGTGATGTACTTCATGTCCGAGGCATCGTTGAGCTCCATCATTCCGCCGCCGCCGTCGAAATCGGTCCCGATGCCGACATACTCCGGTCCGACAAGGTTCTTGATGTAGTCGACGTGGTCGCAGAAAGTGCCGATGTTGACCTCTGCGTGAGGCTTCCAGGAGAGCGCCCAGCGGCCGGTGGTGACCTGGATCACGCCGTTGTGCGCCGCTATCGCGCGGATCTCGTCATCTGTGAGGTTGCGCGGGTGGTCCTTGATGGCATAGACGCAGGAGTGCGACGCCATGATCGGGGCCTTGCTCAGCACGAGGCAGTCATAGAGGGTCTCGGTGGAGGTGTGCGACACGTCCACGATGATGCCCAGGCGGTTCATCTCCGCCACCACGTCGCGTCCGAACGGCGAGAGTCCGTGCCACTCGGCCACGGAGTCACGCGAGGAGTCGCAGATGTCGTTGTTCTCGTTGTGCGAAAGGGTGATGATGCGCACGCCCTTGTTGTAGAACATCTCGAGGTTGCTCAGGTCCCTTCCGATCGGATAGCCGTTCTCGATGCCCATGACAAGGCTCAGCTTGCCCTGCTTCTTGTTGTTTTCAAGGTCGTCGGGCGAGTATGCGATGCGGGCCTCGTTGCTGTGGTCGCAGATATACTTCTCTATGATGTCCATCTTCTCGACGGTGTAGTCGAGGGCCTTGCGCAGCGAAGCGTCGTCACGCGGCCCCTGGCCGATGTAGATGGGGAAGAAACAGCAGTCCACCCTGCCCTCGCGGAGCTTTGCGAAAGTCACCTGTCTCTTGTCGGGATTGACGTTCTGCTTCGGAAGGTGAAGCGCGCTGTCGGTATGGGTGTCGATGGAGATGATCTGGTCATGCAGCCTCTCCGCGCGCGCGAGGAGCGCCGCGTCGTCGCTGCTGACGGTGAATGAGAGTGCGGAGAAGGTCAACAGTGCCGCACATATGGTAATGAGCTTTCTCATTGCTTTGATTTGAGTTGTGATTTTGGAATCCACCAGCCCACGCGCTTTGCGAGAAGCAGTATGAGCAGCGATATGATGAGGTAGCCGAGGCAGAGCCAGAGAAGCCAGCCGCCGTTGTATGCTATGGGAACCGAAAGGATGAGGATGATCTCGATCGGGGCGCAAGGAAGGAACGCGAGCGCGTAGTTGTCAAGCGCATGGCTATCGTTCTTGGGGTCGACTATGCGAAGGAGCGCGATGCCGATGGCCATGGTTCCGGTCCACCAACCCCATGCGAAGATCGCCTTCTCGAACCAGTCGTCCTTGTAGAGGTGGCGTGCGAAGTAGAACACGAGGAAGATGGTCGCAGCGATGCCGACGATGAGAAGGACCACGAGCGGAAGCCAGTTTGCGGTGACGACCTTGAGGTTGATTGCTCCCACGCCGCAGGTGACCAGCAGGTCCGTCGCAGTACCGCTCAGGCTGCTGATGGTCTTCTGCTCCACGTAGTAGCTCGCGCCGGTCTTGTCGAGGAGGAACTTGGCAAGAAGTCCTACGAGGTATGCCGAGAGGAATACGGGTATGTCGAGCATCGGCCATGCCATCTTGACACCCTTGCTGAGGATGTAGCCGCAGAAGGCCGCGAAGAAGACGATGCCTATGTGGAAGGTGAGGTGTTCGATGGATATCGACGAGACGGTGCCCTTGCCCAGGTCGTCACGCTTCTCCTCCGGGATGAGGCCGCTGCGCAGCTCGTTCGGCAGTTCGGAGAAATCCGTCACGTAGTTGGTCTGGCGCTTCTTCGTGGCCATCTTGATGAAAAGCACGCCGCAGATGACGCCGAGCACGACTCCGACGGTCGCCGTGGTCATGCCGAGGCTCAGCGCGTCGCTCCAGCCCATGTCACCGAAGGTCGCGCCCATTGCCGCAGCCGTGCCGTGCCCGCCATAGAATCCGACGGGACACATGATGCCGAACGGCTCGGGAACCTTGAAGATCGGGGTGAGGACAAGTATGCCGAAGATGCCGAGCACAGCCCATTGGAAGAGCATTCCAAACTGTGAGTAGGCCCACATCGGACCAACCTTGCCGGCAACCTCCTTGACCTTGAACTTGGGCGATGCCAGAGGCAGGGCCGCGAAGACGACCGCGATGAGGATTGCGGAATAGGTGCCGAGGTTGTTGGAGAGCGGCAGCCATTTCAGACCGTTGGGGCCGAAAGCCAAAGCCAGGATACCTGCAATGAGGGATGGCGGAATGAAGAGACTTTGAATCAGCTTTATCTTGGCTCTGCAGAACTTTCCTATCAGCAGCAGACCCAGGATGATGCCTGCGTCCGAAAACAGGACCCAAGGAGTGAAATTGGTTAAATCGAACATAGTTTGGACAAATATTTGTTAATGATTTCTGTCATGGACAATAATCTACAAATTTAAGCAATTTTTTCTTATTACCTTTGTCGGACAAAAGATGAGAAACGCTTATTTACGCATATTGACCCTTCTCATGCTTCTTTTCACGGTGTTCGAGCCCGCATTCGGACAGAACAAGAAAGAGAAGCAAGTGATGACATATGTCGTCAATGGCAAGGACACGCTCTTCATCGACGACATCCCGCCCGCGGTGATCAGGCCCCGCAAGAGGAAGATGACCGAAAAGGAATGGGAGGAATACTACCGCAGGGTGCACAACTTCAGCAAGGCTTACCCCTACGCCCTCTTCGTGAGCCGGGTGATCCAGCAGACCGACAGCCTCTTCGAGGTGGACAAGTACAACCGCCGCCAGCAGGACAAGTATCTGACGAAGATGAAGGACGACCTTCTCAAGGAGTTCGACCCGATCTTCCGCCAGCTCACGCTCAAGCAGGGGCTGATGATGATCCGCCTCATCGACCGCGAGGTCGGCCTTACACCATATTATATCATCAAGAAATATCTCGGAGGAGCCAACGCCGTCTTCTGGCAGGGCGTGGCCAAGGTATTCAAGGGCAACCTGAAGCAGCCTTACGACAAGTTCGGCGCGGACAAGCCCATCGAGGACCTTGTGGACGTATGGGACAGGGGCAACTTCGACAGGCTCTACGTGTCCATATTCGGCAAGCCACGGCCCGAGATATACATTTCCGAAAGATTCAGATAGCTGGGACCGTCGCCCCAGTCTCCGAGAATGAACATCCTGCCGCCCGACGCCACGTCGACGGAGGCGGGGGTGTGCTCGTGTCCGAACACGTAGTAGTCTATCTTGCGGCTGCGCCCCAGGGCGTCGGCAAAGATGTAGAGCGGGTCCTTCTCGCCCGCGAACGAGTATTTTCCCTCGTTGCCGCGACGGCTGGATGACGACCACCCCCTGGCAAAGCCGAAGACAAGCCTCGGATGCAGGCTCTTGAGCAGCGCGATGCAGGTCCTGTTGCGGAAAAGGCGGAATATCAGGCGCGACTTCCAGTCCGACGGACCGAGTCCGTCGCCATGCCCCAGGCAGAAGGTCTTCCCTCCGATCTCCACGACGACATATGGGTCCTCGACGATGCGGGCCCCGAGTTCACGTTCGAAATAGTCGGTCACCCAATAGTCATGGTTTCCCTTGAAGAACCATATCCGGCAGCCCCTGTCGGACAGCGCGGCAAGACGCCCCAGCACGCGGACGAAACCGCGCGGCACAACGTCGCGGTAGTCCACCCAGAAATCGAAGATGTCACCCAGCAGATAGAGCGCAGTCGCATCCTCGGGAATCGAGTCGAGAAACTCCACGAAAGCCTTTTCCCGCTCTCCGAGGGGGTCCGTCGAGGTGCCCAGGTGGACATCCGACACGAAATAGCACTTGTCCGTGGAGGGAGTCATGGCGATGGTCAGGCGATGAGCTTGGAGATGATGCAGGCCAGGCCGACGAGCGCGCAGTAGAGCGCGAACCAGCGCAGGCGAGCCTTGCGGACGATGGCGACCATGAAGCGACATGCGAGCAGGCCGGAGACGAAAGCGGCGACGAAGCCGAGCGCCAGCTGCAGCCCACCCACCGTGCTTGCGGCGAAATCACCGCCCACCACGTCGAGGAATGCCTCGCCGAGTATCGGGACGAGCACCATGAGGAACGAGAACTGCGCCACCTCGCTCTTGCGCACGCCGCACATGAGGCCGGTGGCTATCGTGGAGCCGCTGCGCGACAGGCCGGGAATCACCGCGACCGCCTGCGCCAGGCCGATGAGGAATGCCGAACGGTAGCTGATCTCGCGTTCACCGGCAAACTTTGCCGAGCGCGGCACGATCTCGGAAAGGAGCAGCAGCAACGCGGTGACAAGCAGCGCCACTCCGACGACGAGCAGTCCGTTGCCGAAGATTGCCTCGACCTGGTCCTTGAAGAACATGCCCACCACGAAGACGGGGATCATCGAGACCAGGAGCAGGCAGATGTAGCGCGTCTGGCTGTTGTACCTGAACTTGAAAAGGCCGCAAAGGAGCTCCCATATCTCCTTTCGGAAGACGATGATGGTGGCAAGCACCGTGGCGGCATGCACCACGACCTCGAAACTCAGGTCGTCCGTCTGGATGCCGAAGAGCGCCTTGGCGATGGTCAGATGACCGCTGCTGCTGACGGGAAGGAACTCGGTAAGTCCCTGGAGCAGACCGAGGAGTATTGCTTCTATGGAGCTCATGTGCTACTGCTGGACAGAGTCGCCCCCGTCCTTGGGACGGCGCATTATCGAGACGATTATCACCACGATGCCGAGGATGACGAGCAGAGGCGATGCGACCAGACGACGGAAGTCGAACATCGCGTCGTTGAAGACCGCAGGATCCGAAGATCCGCCGCCAATCATCAGGATGTAGCCCGATACCATGAGGATCAGGCCGACGAGTATGAGCTTCACGCTCTTTTCAGGTACTGAGAAATTACCCATTGTCACATACTTTTAATAATACAATTCATCTTTTGAGGCATAGGCAAGCCTGTTCACCACCGAAACGGAGGAAAGTGCGCATATCAGCGCTCCAAGCACCACCAGCGAGCACATCACCACGAGCGGCACGTTGTTGTCGAAAAGCGAGAAGAGCAGCGGGCTGCGCTTCTTGACGAACCACAGCGCGGCCGCAAGAAGGGCCGAAGCCAGGAGTCCCGCCACAATGCCCTGCACAAGGGCCTGGCGCACGAAGGGCTTGCGGATGAAGCGCCGCCTGGCCCCCACGAGCTGCATCGTGTGGATGGTGAACCTGCGGGAATGGACATTCAGCCTGACGGTATTGCTTATCAGCGTCACCGAGATGACGAGCAGGACAAGCACGATGACGGAAACCACCAGCACGATCCGGTTGAGGTTCTCGTTGAGGGCCTCGACAAGGGATTCCTGATAGGAGACCTCCTCAACCCTCGCGTCTGATGCGAGAGATGCCTTTATCACATTGAGGGAATCGCCGGTCACCACGTCACCCACGAGATTGAGGTCTATCGACACGGGCACCGGCGTGGTCTCGAAGACATTGAGGAAGTCCTCGCCAAGCAGGGCCTTGAGCTCCTCGGCCCCCTGTTCGCGGGAAATGCATGTGGCCGTACGCACATAATCCCTCTCCTGGAGCGACTTGGCGAAGGCCTGTGCGTCCTTCTCGTCCACGTTCTGGCGAAGGATCACGGAGACTATCATGTTCTCCTTGAAGTACTTTGCGACATTCGAAGCGTTGAGAGCGAGGACCGCGGAGGCGCCGATTAGGGCCAAGACCAGGGAAATGCTCACCGTTGAAGTAGCATAAGACCTTATCAGTCTGCGCCTTAATGTCCTTTTTACCCTATTGGCCATAAATAATGCGAATTCAAAGTTCAAAGATAAACAAAAAAAATTATTACCTTTGTAATGAATTTGCCTTAAAACGACTCATTAACGGAACAACGAAATGGAAGGGACAAAAAGAGTATTGTTCGTAAACTCCGAGATTTTCCCGTATATGCCTGAGACAGACATCTCTGTGTGCGGACGGTTCCTGCCGCAGGGGATTCAGGAATCCGGGAAGGAGATACGAGCCTTCATGCCGAGATACGGCTGCATCAACGAAAGAAGGAACCAGCTTCACGAGGTCATCCGTCTCTCGGGAATGAACATCGTGATAAACAACATCGACAGGCCGCTCGTAATAAAGGTGTCGTCCATCTCGGCGGCCAGGATGCAGGTCTATTTCATAGACAACGAAGACTACTTCCATAGAAAGTCAGTGTACTCGGACGCAGAGGGCAAATTCTTCGAGGACAATGATGAAAGGGCCATATTTTTCGCACGCGGAGTCCTCGAGACCGTCAAGAAGCTCCGCTGGAAACCCGACATCGTCCATTGCCAGGGCTGGATTTCACATTTCCTTCCGATCCTGCTCAAGAAGGCATACAACGACGACCCCATCTTCTCCGACACGAAGGTGGTCCTCTCGATACATCCCGACTCCGAAGGATGCACCTTCAGCAAGGATGCCGGCAGCAAGCTCATCATGGGCGGCATATCGAAGGAGGACATCGCCATTCTCGACGAACCGACTGGCACAAATCTTGCGAAACTTGCGGTCCAATATGCCGACGGCATCATCATGGCATCGGAGCGGACAAACCCGGAAATCGAGAAATTCGTAGCCGAGCGCGGTCTTCCCGTCTTGCCATACGTCACGATCAGCAAGGATGATCCCGCCTACATACAGAAGTACAACCAATTTTACGACTCTATACTTTAATCCGATGACAAAGAAGGTCTTCATATTCCTTCTCTCCGCTGCGGCAACCCTTTTCTTCGCAGCATCCTGCATTACAACAGACAAGACACTTGGCACGATATATATTCCGGGAGCACACGACATCCAGGTCCTCATGGCCGAGTTCGACATCCCGGTCCAGATGAAGATGGCGGACAGCCTGCAGAGCGCCGTCACGTCCGGAATGACCATCGGGTCCATCACCTCCGACAAGTTCGGCACCTTCACGATGGCTTCCGCAACCGAAATATCACCTTCGACCGACTCGATCGTCTGGGGCGAAGACCCGGTGTTCGTGGACATGCAGCTCGAACTCTACGTCTCCGGCAAGCAATACCTCAAGGATGACCAGGAGTTCATCACGCAGAACATCCGCGCATATCAGCTCAACTTCGAGCTTGACTCCACCACCATCTACAGCAACTCCATCTCAAGGGACAAATGCAAGCCGGACTGCATCAACGTCGGCACCTGCGTGTACATGGGCGGCGACACCATCAGCATGCACCTCTCGCGCGAGTTCGGCGAACAGCTCTTCAAGCTCGACCGCACGACGATGGACAGCCTCGAGCTCTTCACGAAAAAGTTCTACGGCATCTATCTTGAAACCGACCCTCTCGACGAGGGACTTACCGGAGGACGCCTCAACGAGATCACGACCACTTCCAGCAACCTTATGCTGACCTTCAACTCGAAGACTTACAACGGCCAGCGCAGGGACACCACCGTATATTTCACCCTCGGCGAACGCTACTGCGTCAACAGCATGACCTCACAGAGCGGCAACCTTGCGCAACTCGGCACCGAACAGGAGATCTATTTCGAGGGGCTCAGCGGAGTCAAGCCGTTCATCAGCGCGAAGTCGCTCAAGGAAATGCTCGCCAATTGGGCTGCCGACAACGGCTACGACCAGAACGACGTGCTCGTGATCAAGGCCGCCCTCGAGTTCCCCTGCGAATACTCGGGCAACTACATGGAATACGAACACTATCCGACGAATCTCTACCCTTGCCAGCGCAAGGAGATCAACTATACCGTCCAGTACAGCCCGATCAACGAGGCGTACGAGAGCAACCTCTCGCAAGGCAGTTTCAACCGCTCGCTCTTCCAATACCGTCCGGACGCACCGCTGTACTTCCAGAACCTGCTGAAGAAGAACGCTTCCGACCTTACGTCGGAAGATGACCTCTGGATAATGTCCACGCTGGAATACACCTCCAGCACGACCAGCACCACCTACTACCTTACGGACTACAACTACTACTCGCAGGCACGTCTGAACGGTACAAAGGCCGAAAGGCATCCGAAACTGATCCTCACCTACACCATCCTGAAGTAGGTCCCAGAGGGACGAGACATGCAATACGAACGGAGGCTGCCCGAAAGGACAGCCTCCGTCGTATGTTTCCGTCTGTATCGTCAATACTTCTTCAGGATCAGGCAGGCATTCTGGCCGCCGAAACCGAAATTGTTGCAAAGCGCATATCTGACCTCCCTGTGCTCCGGCGCGTTGAGCGTGAGCTTGAGACCGTAGTCGATCGCGGGGTCGGGGGTCTTGAAGTTGATGGTGGGAGGAATGATGCCGTCCCTGAGGGCATGGATGCAGATGATCGACTCGATGGCGCCTGCGGCACCGAGAAGATGGCCCGTCATGGACTTGGTGGAGCTCATGCTCACATTGTAGGCATCCTCGCCGAATACTTTCTTGATGGCCTTCAGCTCGGCCGCATCACCGAGTTTGGTGGAGGTGCCGTGAAGGTTGATGTAGTCTATGTCCGAAGGGGCTATACCCGCATCCTTTATGGCCTGGGTCATCGCCATCGCGGCGCTCGTACCCTCGGGATCCGGAGCGGTCATATGGTATGCATCAGCCGAGTAGCCGCATCCCACAAGTTCGGCATAGATGTGCGCGCCTCTTGCGAGCGCATGTTCATATTCTTCGAGCACCAGCACGCCTGCACCCTCACCCATCACGAAACCGTCGCGCGTGAGGTCGAAAGGCCTGGATGCCGTGAGATATTCCTCATTGTTGGAGGAGAGCGCATGCATCGAATTGAAGCCTCCGACTCCAGGGATGGATATCGGCGCTTCGGAGCCGCCGGCCAGCATTACGTCAGCCCTGCCGAGCTGTATGAGGGACGCGGCCTCCATTATGGAGTGCGAGCCCGAGGCGCAGGCCGAAGTGACGGCGAAGTTGGGGCCGTGAAGGTCGAGCCTTATGGCAACCACGCCGGATGCTATGTTGGTGATGATCTTTGGGATCAGGAAAGGACTGAACCTCGGAGGCACCTCCGGGGAATAGTCCATGATCTCCCTCGTGAGCGTCTCAATGCCGCCCACGCCGCTGCCGATGACAACGCCCATGCGGCTTCTGTCGGCAGTTTCCAGGTCGATGCCGCTGTCCTTGACGGCCTGTTCTGCCGTCACTATCGCGAACTGCGCGTATCGGTCGTTCTTGTTGGCCTCCTTGCGGCCGATGCCGTACGCCTCAGGATCGAAGTCCTGGACCTGGCAGGCGAATTTTGATTTAAAAAGAGTTGTATCGAACCGGTCTATCATCGTAGCTCCGCTCACTCCCTTGTCGAGGTTGGCAAAGAAGCTCTCGACATCTTTTCCGAGCGGGTTGATGGTACCCAGGCCGGTGATTACAACTCTTTTCAAAAACATGTGGTTTAGTATCTTAGCAGCACGTTATATATGCTACTTTACGGTCTCCTGGATATAGTTGATGGCGTCACCGACAGTTGCGATCTTTTCAGCAACCTCTTCGGGGATGGTGATTTCGAATGCCTTCTCGAACTCCATGATGAGTTCTACAGTATCCAGAGAGTCGGCACCGAGGTCGTTGGTGAAGCTTGCAGTTTCGACAACTTCGCTTTCATCAACGCCGAGTTTGTCGACTATGATGGCTTTGACCTTTGAAGCAATTTCTTCCATATTGGTAATTAGTTAGTTAGTAGTTTTCAAACAAGTTTCTTGCAGGTCTTTGCAAGAAAACACTAGATTGCAAAGTAAATAAAAAAAATCAAGAACGCCAAAAATTGCAGAGCGCCGTCATCCAATCTTGAAATACTCGAACCCGTGTTCCCTCACCTCGTCCGAGTCGTAGATGTTGCGGCCGTCGAAGATCACGCCCCGCTTCATCGTCCTTTTCAAGGTGTCGTACGACGGCATCCTGAATTCCTTCCATTCCGTGACCAGCATCAGCGCATCCGCATCAGACGCCGCCTCGTACATGTCGGCGCAGTAGTTGACCCTGTCCCCCACCCTGCGACGGCATTCGCCCATCGCGACCGGGTCGTAGACATTGACCTTGCAGCCCGCCGCGGTCAGCAGGTCGATGAGCACCAGTGCGGGAGCCTCGCGCATGTCATCGGTCTCGGGCTTGAACGAGAGGCCCCACATCGCGACCGTACGGCCGGCGATGTCACCTCCATAAAAGGCCGAGAACTTTTCGAAGAGGATGGCCTTCTGGCGGTCGTTCACCTCCTCGACGGCCTCGAGCACCCTCATCCTGCAACCGTTCTGCTCGGCCGTGCGGATGAGCGCCTTGACGTCCTTCGGGAAGCAGCTGCCGCCGTAGCCGCAGCCGGGATAGAGGAACTTGCGCCCGATGCGCGTATCCGCGCCGATGCCCTTGCGCACCATGTTCACGTCGGCACCCACCTTCTCGCAGAGGTTTGCCACGTCGTTCATGAAGCTGATGCGCGTCGCCAGCATTGAGTTGGCCGCATACTTGATCATCTCGGCAGAAGGGATGTCAGTGAAGATCATCCTTTCCCCGCTGAGCATGAAAGGCTTGTAGAGGCGAGTCATGAGCTTCTGCGCGCGTTCGCTGTCGGTGCCGACCACCACGCGGTCCGGCGTCATGAAATCCTTGACGGCCGCACCCTCCTTGAGGAACTCGGGGTTTGAGGCCACATCGAACGGTATCTCCTCGCCGCGCAGCTCGAGCTCGCGACGCACCGCCTCCTTGACCTTTGCCGCCGTGCCCACCGGAACGGTCGACTTGGTGACAAGCAGCGTATATTTGCGGATGCTGCGGCCGAAGGTCCTGGCCACCGCAAGCACATATTTCAGATCCGCGCTGCCATCCTCGTCCGGCGGCGTGCCGACGGCCGAGAAGACGACCTCGACGTTGTCTATGCACTCCTCAAGGGATGTGGTGAAATGCAGACGGCCCGCAGAGGCATTCTTGCGGACCATCTCCTCAAGTCCGGGCTCGTAGATGGGCACAATTCCGGATTGCAGCATCTCTATCTTCCTGCCGTCAACATCGACGCAGGTGACGTCGACGCCCATCTCGGCGAAACATGTTCCGCTCACAAGGCCTACGTAACCGGTACCAACGATTGCAATGTTCATGATCGTACTTTTTTCTTTTCAATTCGAGGGCAAGGCCCCTCCATGCAACAAACGTGCTAATTTGCAAAATTAACAATTTTAGCCACAATTCGCAATTCGTCCTCGCCGGTCATCATTCGGACGCGGCTCACAAGCCTCCCTTGAGGGGGATAATACTTTGCCGTCACGGAATCCCGACCCTCTTGTGGTTGATTGTCAACGATATCGCCAGCACGGACATCCCGTCTCACATAATTTGACGCCAAAAAATCGGTATTATTGAGCAAAATGTTCATTGTTCCCGAATTTTTACTATCTTTGTAGTCCATTTGCAACTCAACGGGACTTTAGCTCAGCCGGTTCAGAGCGCTTGCTTCACACGCAAGAGGTCAGCAGTTCGAATCTGCTAAGTCCCACACGCTAACCTGAACCACAATGGCCACAACTGTAAAAAAGGACAGAAGGGACCGTTACGACCGCATCTACCTCAGGGACATCTCTGCGATGCATGCCATCATGCCGTACATGATGCCGAAGCGGTGCGACAACGAGGCGGTGCTTGATGAGGTCATCGACATCACAGCCGTCAACGAATACCTTGACAGGCGCAATTCAGACAATCCCGATTTCAAATTCACCTGGTTCCATGTCATTGCAGCCGCATTGGCAAAGACTCTCGTGCTCCGTCCCAAGATGAACCATTTCATCTCGGGGTACCGCCTGTTCGAAAGAAGGGACATCTCCATCGCATTCCAAGTCAAAAGGGCCTTCGAAGACCACGCCGAAGAGGCGACGGCCATCTTCAGGCTCGACCGTGAAGGAGGCTCGCCGGTAGACCAGGTGCACGACTATGTCCGCGATTTCGTCACGAAGGTAAGGGTCAACAACGAAGTGGAGGGCTCAACCGGAGCCATGAACTTCCTCAAGAAGTTCCCCAGGCCGGTCCTCAAGTTCGTCTTCTGGGCTCTTCGCAGGCTCGAATACCATGGGATCTTCCCGAAGGCGCTCGCAGCAGAAGACCCCATGCACGCATCGGTCTACGTATCGAACCTGGGCAGCATAAAGATGAAGGCGAACTACCATCATCTCTACGAATTCGGCACGCTCTCCTTCTTCGTGGTCATCAACGAAAAGACGCTCCGCCCGTTCTTCAACCCCGACGGCACCTACACGATGAAGGACACCATCGCGATCGGCATGACGATAGACGAGCGCATCGCCGACGGCTATTATTTCGCAAAAAGCCTGAGAGTCTTCAAGCACCTGCTCGAGCATCCGGAACTGTTGGATCTCGACGCAGGCGCTCCGATTGACTTCCAATCATAATTTCTCAACATTATCATGAAAGAACCCTGGATAAGCAGTTACGGAGACCTTCCGTTCCATCTTACATACAGCGACAAATCAATGAGCGAGACCGTGCTTGCCACGGCAGCAAGGGAGTCCGATTTCCCGGCACTCTCCTTCATGGGACGCAAGGTCCCCTATTCGGCTCTCGCCGTCAACATAGACAAGACCGCACGCGCCTTCTACAACATGGGCGTGCGCCCGGGAATGCGAGTTCTCGTGTGCCTCCCCAACGTCCCCCAGGCAATCTACTGCCTCTACGGACTCAACAGGATCGGCGCCGTCGCGACGATGGTGCATCCGCTTTCCGCCGAAGGCGAGATTGCCCATTTCATCGACGAGACCGGCTGCGACGTGGCTGTCACACTTGACCAGTTCTACACCAAGTTCCTCGAAGTCCGCAAATTGCGCAATCTGAAGCAGCTCATCATCTGCCGCATCTCAAGCGAGCTTCCGCTGCTCAAGTCAATCGGCTACAAGCTGATCGCCGAGCGCAAGTACCCCAAGATCGAGCAGGCAGTCCTCTGGGACAAGTTCATCAAGGAGGGCGAGAAGGTCACCGGCGACTATGCCGTGCCCGACAAGGATCCCAACACCGAGGCCGTCGTGCTCTTCTCGGGAGGCACCACCGGCGTCACGAAGGGCATCATGTTGTCGGACCTCAACTTCAACGCACTTGCCCTTCAGACCGCGACAATGAGCCACGAGGACGTACGCCACCTCAAGATGCTCGCCGCGATGCCCGTTTTCCACGGATTCGGACTCGGCGTGTGCATCCACACCATGATGGTCGCAGGCGGAACCTCCATACTGGTCCCCAGATTCGACGTGAAGAGCTATGCCCAGCTCATCAAGGACAACCAGCCGAACTTCATAGCAGGCGTTCCGTCCCTCTTCGAGGCGATCACCCGCAACCAATATCTCGACGGAGTCGACCTCTCCTTCCTCAAGGGCGTCTTCTCCGGAGGCGACTCCCTCACCATCGAACTCAAGAAGAAGTTCGACAAGTTCCTCGCCGACCACAATGCCGGCATCCGCGTCCGTGAAGGCTACGGCACTACCGAGTGCGTCACCGCAAGCTGTCTCACCCCTTACGACAAGGAGAAGGAAGGCAGCATCGGCATCCCCTACCCCGACACCTATTACCAGATCTGCAAGGTCGGCACCAACGACGAGGTCCCCTATGGCGAAGAGGGCGAAATCTGCCTCACCGGCCCTTCGGTCATGCTCGGTTACATCAACCACGAGGAAGAGAATGCACAAACCCTCAGGAAGCATGCCGACGGCAACATCTGGCTGCATACCGGCGACCTCGGCATGATGGACGACGAGGGCTTCATCTACTTCCGCCAGCGCATCAAGAGAATGATCATCACCAACGGATACAATGTCTACCCTTCACAGCTTGAGAACATCCTCGAGCAGCATCCGGCAATCCGCCGCAGCTGCGTCATCGGTGTTCCCGATCCGCTCAGGATGCAGGCGGTGAAGGCTTTCGTGGTCCTGGCCGACGGATACAGCGACACGCCGGAGGTTCGCGAGAGCATCATGGACCATTGCCGCAAGCACATCGCGAAGTATGCGCTGCCGCGCGAGCTCGAGATCCGCGACTCGCTGCCGACGACGCTTGTCGGCAAGGTTGCATACACCCAGCTGCAATAGCACATCTGCATTCGCGGGAAGAATCCGGGAGGTCGGCCGTCATGGCCGGCCTCCTTTGTTTCGGCGCCAGGTGGTCACATGTACGGTTCAAGTATGCATATGACCGCAAAAATGCATACCTTTGTGGAAGCCAAGCCGTCACGCCTCCCGTGGCACCATCCAGAAGCATGAGCAGAGGTCAAATACGAATCGTCGCAGCATTGGCGCTGCTGCTGGCACAGGCCATTCCGGCCGGCGCTCAGAAGGACGTTGCCCAGCACTCCGCAAAGATCGGCGCCGAATGGCTCGCCATGGTCAACTACAAGGAGTTCTACACCAAGCTGGATTTCCAGACATACAGCCTGGAGTATGAATGGCGGCCGTTGAAGGGCAACTTCGCCGCCGCATACAATTATCCCACCTTCGGAGTCGGCATCTCATACAGCACCCTCTCCAACGTCCTTTTCGCCGGCGCCTACGGTCGTTATGCCGACATGGTCACCGCCTATGGGTCATTCTCCCGTGACCTTCTCGCATGGGAACGCCTCTCGATGGGATACAACTTCTCCCTCGGCATCGCATACACCTCGGAATACTTCGATGCCCTTGCAAACCAGGACAACTGGTTCATCGGCGCCCCGGTCCTCTTCCATGTGTCGGGCGGCGGGCACGTCACCCTCAAGCTGACTGACAGATTCGGACTCGAAGCCAGGCTCACTGCCGGGCACAACTCCAACGCACGCTTCGCCTACCCGAACAGCGGTCTGAACTACATGGGCGGAGGTCTCTCGGCAAAATACACCATCAATCCGACCACGGTGCCAAAGAAAAAGAGGACCCCGATCCCGGAAACTGATTTTGCAAAGGGATGGCATTACGAAATCTACGCAGGCGGCGGCGTCCACGCCTGTGCCGCCGAGTGGCTTGCCATCAGCGAGACCGTTGACAACGAGACCCTGGCCGCCACCAAGCTGAAACGTTGGCCAATGGCATCCCTGAGCTTCGACGCCATATACCGCGTCAGCGGCAAGTTCGCCTGCGGGGCCACGGCAGATGCCTTCTACGCCTCCAACTACGAGACCCTGCGCTGGGCGGACTCGGTCATCCTTGGCGAGGAGTCCGAAAGGGGCTACTCACCATTCTCCGGAGGAGTCGGCCTCGTCCAGGAGATATTCTACCGCAACACCGCCCTGTATCTGCAGGAGTGCATATATCTCTACAGGAAGATGGGCACCAGTGGCTATCACGGTCCCATGTATGAAAGAGCCGGCTTGAGGTTCTATCCCCCAAAGATCTCCCCGCTCTTCATAAGCGTCTGCATCAAGGCCCACCTCCTCAAGGCCGATTACGCCGACATCGCGCTTGGCGTGCGCTTCTGAGGATTTGTCAGATGGCCTCTTCCGTCTCTGCTTTATTGATGGCGACGTCGATGATGTAGTCGGCACGCTTCATCACGCGCACGGGCTTGTCGGCTCCGATCTCGAGTTTCGCCAGACCTTCCAACGAACCGGCTTCCACGAAACCGCATTTCTCCATCACGCGGCCGGAGGCAGGATTGTCAATGAAATGGGTGCCCCACAGAGTGGTATATCCTTTTTCATTTATGCAGTACTCAATGACGAGCGACATTGCTTCGGAACAGATGCCTTGGTTCCAATAGGGCTTCGCCATCCAATAACCTACCTCGCAATCGTGTTCGCCAATCGGCATGTTGCTCATCTCGTGGGTCAGGTAGCCGACGCAACCAATCGGCTCGTCGGTCTCCTTGAGAATGACCGCCCACATCGTTTCGCCGCCGAAAACTGTGCGAATGATCTCCAGGCTTTCCTCCACCGACTGATGTGGCGGCCATCCCGCCCGCGGCCCCACATCCGGGTCCGAGGCATATTTGAACAGAGCCCGGGCATCGGACTCCTGCCATCTGCGCAGTAATATTCTGTCTGTTTCCATTCTTGTATTGTGTTTGTCCGTGAATACGCCCTTAATACGGACGAGTTGCCTGAATTCTTCTGTTTGTCCGCGAAACCGGCCTTTATACGGACGGGTTGCCCGAAATCTCTGTTTCGTCCGTAATTCGGGCCTTTTTACGGACGAGTTGCCAAAAATCTCTGTTTCGTCCGTAATTCGGGCCTTTTTACGGACGAGTGCCCGAAATCTCTGTTTCGTCCGTAATTCGGGCCTTTTTACGGACGAGTGCCTTTTGTTCTGATAAAATCATCAATCAGCGAATTGACATGCTCCGGGTCATCCGTGTTGGAGTTGTGGCCCGCGCCGGGAATCCATTCGATGGGGAGGTTTTCGCCGCTGGCCCATTTGCGGTTGAACTTCTTTGTGTCGCCGGCCTTGTCCTTCTCGCCGCAAATCAGCAGGCAAGGGCAGTCGATATTGTACGGAAGGTCGGCGTTGATTGCATCAGCCAACATCCTGTAGCCGTGCCCGACCAGACTGGCATAGTAACGCGGATTGTCGGAGTAAACCTCCATGATGTCGGTCATCAGTTTCCGGCCATATTCAGATTCTGCCGTCCCGTTTGCGCCCTGCTTCACCAGCAGTTTCCAAGGATACATCCGATACATGCCTTCGGTGTGGTAGAGAATCCTGATTTCCCATTTCGGATAGTATTTCTTTTTCAGCGTCGAGGAGTCGATGCTGATGAATCCCGCCGCCTCGCCCGGGAAATACTGCATGAATGCCTGGGAGACATATCCGCCCATTGACTGACCGACGAGTATCGGCTTGCTGATACCCTCCGCGTCAAGAATCTCATGCAGCCATTCTGCCTTGTCCTTCAGCGAGAATTCCAGTTGGAACGGCCGGGATGCCGCATGGCCGGGAGCATCCCAGACCAGGACATTGTATTCTTCCGAAAAGCGCTCGACCTGCCTGTCGAACAGACGGTGGTCCGCTGTCAGCCCCGGCAGGAAAATCAGCGTTCTGCGCGCATTATCCATATCGTTGGTCCAATAGTGGATTGTCCCGAAAGGGGTGTTGAATGTCTTTTCGTTCATGCTCCCAATATTCTCTTTTTTATTGCATTCTGTTTGATGAATGTACATCCTGGACGGCTTGTCTTCGCCATCTCCCATGGCCAGACAGAAGAACTCCCACCCATACCGCTCGTAGAAGCCGGTATGATCTGTCAGCAGATAGAGCGTCCTGATGCCATTCGAGGCCATGTCGCGGCATACGAAATCGAGCAGCCTTCCGGCAATGCCCCGGCAACGGTATTCCTCTTCCGTGAATACGGCGCAGACATTCGGGGTGAGGTCTTTCCTGTCGTGGAAATCGTTCTCGATGACACCCATGCCGGCGATGATCTTCTCACCGTCGAGGCAGACATACCAACTCGGGACGACGGCAGAGAACGAATCCTCGATGCTTTCCAAATAAGCCTCCTTCGGGACGCTCCACTTGCTCGAGAACCACTGCGCCGCCAGCTCCTTCAAGTCGGGCCGGTCGGAAAGGCGGATGATATTGTCAGTTTTCTTCACGTTTCAGTTGGAAATCATTGATTGCCTCCACGTAGCGGGGCATGAAATCGCTCATCGTAGGGTATTTGTCATAGTCGGCCTCGCGCTCATCAAGGACATTGATGATGTCCCTGATCATCACGAACTTCTTGTCAACCTCGTCCATCTGAATCCAGTCTTCGATGGTGTAGCCTTTCAGGTCAACATCGTGTGACATGAGATAACGGATGACACAGGCCTCGACGAAGGTCTCGTTCATGACAAAGTGCGGGTTTCCGTATGCAATCGAACGGTAGAACTCCGCATTTGGGGAGAACATCTCGGTGGCTTTGTCCTTGATCTGGTCCCAGACCTCGTCATTGAGCGGATTGCAGTATGAATGGTTGCATTCGTGGATGATGGTGGGCAGGGTGTAGTGGATGCCGTAGAAAATGCGGCCTTCCTCGTTCCTGGCACAGCAGCCCATCACGGCGCACACCTTTTCGGAGCCGTCCTTGCAACGCTGACGTGCGGCATAGTTGGCCGGCCCGGTAATGATGCTGAGGTGTATCTTGAACGAATTGTTCTCGCGAGGACCGAAGAAACTGTCGTACCAGTCGAAGTCGATCTTGTCAAGGACATCCTGCATCGCACGTTCACACTCCTCGTACAGAGGGCGGTGCGACTCATAGAAACCATGGAAATCACTCTTGCGATAAAAGTCTCCCAAGAGCCTCAGAAGGCGCTTCTCCTTGCCACGGGAGATGCGCTCATAGTATCCGTCGAAGTCTCTTACCAGGTCTTTCCTTGCCTTGATGCGACCCTCCTCAATTTTGAATGCAAGAGCGACGTGCATCGGGAAATGCCAGTTGAAGCCCTTGTTGAGAAGTCTCCTTGCTGCGAATTTGACCACCTTGTGGTTCTTGTACGGAGCGAAGAAACTGTCCACCTCCGCAAGATAATCGCTGAGCGCCTCGTCTTCATCCCAGTCGTATCCGGGAATCCCGGCGAGGTGGGAGACGACGCCTACCAATTCGGTCTCCTCCAGGTACTCTGCCCGGATTGGCTGTGCCGCAAATGATGACTGACAGATCAATACTGTCAAGATGGATATCATCAGGTGTCTCATCTATTTGTTCCTCCATCTCTTGAGCATCGGGAAGAAACCGTGCATCATCTGCTTGTATTCCTCCTTGGTCATAGGCTGAGGCATGTTCTTGTTGACCTCGTCAACGAACTGGGCGCAATGCTCAATCATCTCTTCCATTGTGCATTCCTGCAGGAACTTGCCATCTTTGTAGCAGTACTGGCAATAGTCGAAACCGGTGCTGCCGTCGGCATTGGTGCCGCAATCCGCTTTGCTTGTCAGCGGCATTCCGCAGCTCTGGCAGAACTGCGGGAGCTGTCCTGCATTGAAATCCTTTTCCTTTGCGGGAAAGGCCGCCTCGTATGCCTCGAAAGCCTCAGGGTTCTCGTCAGCCACGAAATAGCCTCTCGGCGTGCAGTATGTCCCTTCGATGCCTTTCAGATAGCCGGGAATGAGTTCCTGGGCAAGGAAGTAGGGGACATCCGCGTCCTTCGGTTCACCGTGGTAATGTATGTTCAATGTACTTGCAAGCACAAATCCCGCATTCTTGTAGAAATCGATGTTCCCTTCCATGCAGAGGGCACCGATGCCCATCTCGCGGGCTTTCTCCAAAGAGTAGTTCATCAGCTTGAGGCCGTATCCTTTGCGCTTGCAGTCGGGGTGGATGCTGATGGGACCGAAGGTCCAGATCGGGAACTTGCTGCCGTCTTCGAGGGTCAGTTCCGCCTTCGAATACATCACGTGGCCGATGATGCGGCCCTCTTCCTCCATCACAAAGTCCAGTTCCGGGATGAAGTCCGGATTGCTTCTATATTGATTGAGCACATAATGCTCCAAGCATCCCGGACGATACACGTTCCAGAATGCCTCGCGCGTGAGGTTCTCCACCTCACGGTAATCTTGTGGTTGTTCCAGTCTTATATTCATAACAAAAAGGCTTTACGCCGGGATTCGGGGAATTTCTCTATCGCATAGCGGAGCATGGTCCGGGGCATCGTGGCGACGCGTGGCTCCAGCCAGGCAGCGAGGCGATCCATGTCGCGCTTGCCGGCTTCACGGAGCAGCCATCCGACTGCTTTCTGAAGCAGATCGTGCAGCGGCTCCTTGTCCTGCAGGAATATTTCAGCAATGGCGTAGGTGTCGTCAAGCTGTCCCTTCCGGATGAACGCCATCGTGCTGACGATGCCGATGCGGCGCTCCCAGATTGTCTTGCCGTCGCGGGCCAGATCGTAGAGCAAGGTCCGGTCCTTGTCGAGCAGCCACTGCCCGAGCAGTGGATAGCAGCTCAAGTCGACCAGGTCCCAGTTGTTGATGTACTTTGTGTGCGAGAGGTAGAAGTCTACGCAGCGCTGCTGGAGCGCAGGGTCTTTCTTCGCGTGGCTGAAGATTTCAACCAGCGTGAGCAGAGCCGCCAGGCGCATCTCATGGTATTCGCTGCAGATGCATCGCTCAAGCTCGTCAAAACCGGTCTGCCGCCAGCAGTCCTTGACGACGCTACGCGTCACAGGCACCTTTATGCCCAGAAACCTGTCTCCCTCGCCATACTGGCCGGGGCCGCACTTGAAAAAGCGCGACAGTCCCGCCACCTGAGATTCGTCCCGCAATGCGAGCATCCTGTTCAGAAGATTGCTGTATGTGTCCATCGTGAAATCCGTCATTCTGCAAGTCCAATGTTCTTTTTTGCCACTTCGTCGGTCATGAACGGGGCGAGCATCTCGCAAGAAGCCTTGTCGGCGCATTCGGCGCAGGTTTCGAAGCCCTTGGCCGTGCAGCATTTGCGCACTTCGCACAAGGAAGAGCAGAAGTAGGTCTTCATTCCCTCCTGGCGGCACCCCAGGCAGTTGATGTGTTCAGGCTTGATGACATCCGTCTGGTTCAATTCGCACCAGAGCTTCGCAGTCTTTGCGCGGAGCTCATCGTCATTGTTGACTGTGGCAATGCGAGCGTTGCACAGCTCGCAGTCAAGGCCGCAAAATCCAATAAGTTCTTTCATATTTCAAACAATCAATAATTGTTGCTCACTGCTACATATATGACAGGCGCCAAATAAAGCGCCACGCCGATGACCTTGTTTGCCTTGTCGTGCAGGGCGGCAAAACCGCCGCGCCTGAAATAGAGGCAGGTCATTCTCACCACCTGGAGGCATGCCACCGCACCGACAACCCACCAAATCCATGACGGAAAAGACAGCGCCGGAACAACCTTGATGACTGCCGCAACCAAGAATACGAGGTCCGCGACGCTGTCGATTGCCGCACCCCTCCTGCTCTCGGCTCCAAGTTTCCTGGCCAATGGCCCGTCGACCATGTCCGAGATTCCGCACCAGGCATACAACGCCCAGAAAGGCAGGCTGAACACTGTCGTGAACAGCATCGCCACCGCGGCAATCCCTCTGGAAACGGATATCAGGTTCGGAAGGTGTTTCATGCTTCCCGAAATTTCAAGGCCCTCATCTTGCCCGTGGGGTCAATCCACATCATCAGTGCCCCAACAACGGCTCCAATGCCGAAGAAGGGCGTCCAATACTTCATCGAACCGGGCAGAAACTGTAATTTGTCCTTCATGATCAATCCTGTTTGTCCTGAATCATTATTCTTGGCTTGATGTCAACAGCTTCCTCGCCGGACTTGGCCAGCATCAGAAGTGCCCGGAATTGATTGGAGAGCATCCGGCTGATCGTCTCTTCAGAATAGAGGTCAGGGGTCTTGCTGCTCAACACGGCCAGGCCGCATGCGAAGGGCCAGATGTGGCGGAAAATGAACTCCGACTGCTCGGGTGACAATCCGAAGAGCGGTTCGTTCTGCCTGAGTCCTTCCATGGCCTCAAGGTAGACAAACCCTTCATCTGCCGCCTCGTCAAAGAAAAGATAAAGGAACAGCTGCTGTTCCTCCCTTGCAAAACGAATTAGCCTGAGACCGAACTCCTTGAAGGCGGGAACATAGTTGATTGAATCGGCAACATAGTCGGCGAACAGCTTTTCCGCTGCTTTCCTGACTTCGCCCAGCAGTTCCTCCATGTTCTTGAAAACCCAGAACAGTGGAGTGACGGAGCACCCCAGTTTCTTGCAGATCGAGCGGGCGGAGAGGGCATCCGCTCCTTCCGAACGAATGATGTCCATGCACGCCCCGATGATTCTCTCTCTTGTAAAAAGCGCTTGCTTTGACATTTCCCCACAAAATTTCAAGCAAATATAGTCAAAATATAACAAGTGTTATATAAAAACGAAAGAAATTATCCTCTTCGGAAACATATGTAATCGGAGCGCACTTCTGTCATGTGCTCCACACGGGAGATACAGGATTAGCCTGGGGAAGGGAGATGTTGAACGTAGTCCGAACCCGCCTTCCGGCGACATGACACGGAAAAAATTGAAATGAATTCGATCAGATTGTCAATTATGTTGGAATATTCTAAATTGTTTATTAATTTTGAACCAATTTATAGATTTTGGGTCGATAATTATAACTTTCGACAAGCAAAAAGTAATAAACATTAACCAACTAGTTATACATAGGAGAAATGGAAATCGATTATTCCAAAAGATCTTTCAGCTACTATCCGACCAATGCAATAGTATATGCGACCTGCATCGACGGGAAATGGTCAGAACCCGTTGAAACAGACAACTTCAACCTTTCTCTTCATTGCTTTGCGGGCATCTTCCACTATGCTCCGTCATGCTTCGAAGGGTTGAAAGCCTTTCGCGGCGTAGACGGCCGAGTACGCCTCTTCCGTCCCGACGAAAATGCCAAGCGCATGGCGAGCGGCGCCAATTATCTTGACATGCCCTCTCCTTCGATGGAGATGTTCCTGGACCTCTGCATCCGTTGCGTACAGTTGAATTGGGATTTCATTCCGCCATACGAGAGCGGAGCGTCACTTTACCTTAGGCCCATCCTTGTCGGCATCAACCCCCAACTGGGCATCAAGTCCGCCAATGACGTGATGTTCGCCGTGATGGCATCCGGCGTAGGCACCTATTCCGGTGCAAAGGCTCTCAAGCCCGGAACGGCTGTCATGTCCCGCAACTATGACCGCGCCGCAACATATGGCTCCGGCGGATACAAGCTCGGCGCAAACTACGCACAGTCACTGCATGCATATAACCTTGCACACAATCAGGGATACCGCGAGCTCCTCTTCCTGGACAGCGCAACCCACTCCCATATCGAGGAGTTCGGTTCATCCAACTTCTTTGCAATCAAGAACGGCTGCTACGTAACCCCGGACTCAACGAGCGTGTTGCCTTCAATCACCAACAAGAGTCTGCGAACGGTCGCCGAAGAATTCGGTCTCAAGGTTGAGCGCCGCACCATTTACACGGACGAGCTCGAAAGCTTCGAAGAAGTGAACTCCTGCGGCACCGCAGTGGTCATCACTCCCATCTGCCGCATCGACGACAAGCCTACACTTGAGAGTGACACCGTCACCAAGGTGATCAAGTATTCAGACGAGTGCGGCCCCATCAGCCTGAAGCTCTACAACCGCATCATCGGCATCCAGAAGGGTATCGAAGAAGACACCTACGGCTGGTGCATGTTCGTGGACGAACGCAAGGCATGAAAGAAAGGGCAAAGGTTCTGCTGGCTGCGGACAAGGCCGATGAGGCCATAGGCCTGCTGAATGACTTCCGCGACGGCGGCGGGGAGATGGATGATGAACTCTTCTACCTTCTCGGCAACGCCTGGCGCAAGAAAGGCAACTGGCAGATGGCCATGAACAACTACCTCGAAGCAATCCATCTGAACCCGGAAAGCCCGGCCAAGCAAGCCCTGGATATCGCAAACGAGATCCTTGACTTCTTCAACAAAGATATGTACAACCAATAACAATAACCTTTATGGCAAAAATGAAAGGTGCGACGATAGTCGACATGGAACGCTGCAAGGGCTGCGGCCTTTGCGTTGTCGCCTGTCCATTCAAGGTTCTTGCCCTAACCACCAAGAGCGTCAACCTGAAGGGATACAATTATGCTGAAACCGTCCTTGAGGATACCTGCACGGGATGCACATCTTGCGCAGTGGTCTGCCCCGACGGATGTATCACAGTTTATCGCAAAAAGGAGGAATAGACATGGCAGAGAAAGAAGTAACCTTGATGAAAGGCAATGAAGCCATTGCCCATGCCGCCATCCGCTGCGGGTGCGACGGCTACTTTGGCTACCCCATCACTCCACAGTCCGAGGTCCTCGAGACACTGTCTGCTGAAAAGCCTTGGGAAACCACGGGAATGGTGGTGCTGCAGGCAGAGAGTGAAGTGGCATCCATCAACATGGTCTACGGAGGCGCAGCCTCCGGCAAGAAGGTCATGACCTCATCATCCTCCCCCGGCATCTCACTGATGCAGGAGGGCATCTCATATTTGGCAGGAACGGAACTTCCCGCGCTGGTCGTTAACGTTTCACGCGGCGGCCCGGGACTGGGAACCATCCAGCCCAGCCAGGCGGACTATTTCCAGACCGTCAAGGGCGGCGGTCACGGCGACTACCGCCTGATCACCCTCGCTCCATCATCGGTCCAGGAAATGGTGGATTTCGTAGACCTGGCGTTTGAGCTTGCGTTCAAGTATCGCAACCCTGCGATGATCCTTTCCGATGGCGCCATCGGCCAGATGATGGAAAAGGTCGTGCTGCCCCCGTTCAAGCCTCGTCGCACGGAAGAGGAGATAGCAAAACAATGTCCATGGGCCACCACCGGTCGCATCGGCATGAGAAAGCCAAACATCATGACATCTCTCGAACTTCGTTCGGAGGAGATGGAAATCATCAACCTCCGCATTCAGGCGAAATATCGCGAAGCAGAGAAAAACGAAGTCCGCTATGAGGACTACATGACCGATGATGCAGAGTATCTGATAGTGGCATTCGGAAGTGCGGCCCGCATCGCCAAGAAGGTGATATCGATTGCACGCGAGCAGGGCATCAAGGTGGGTCTCCTCAGGCCCATCACCCTTTGGCCTTTCCCGACCAAGAGGATCGCAGAACTTGGCAAGAAGGTAAAGGGCATCCTTTCCCTGGAGATCAATGCCGGCCAGATGGTGGAGGACATCCGCCTTGCCGTCAATTGCTCCGTCCCCGTTCAGTGGTACGGCCGCCTCGGCGGAATCATCCCCGAACCGGAAGAGGTTGTGGAACAGATTAAGAAAATGACCATCTAAGAAGCTAGTATCATGACTAAAGAAGAAATCATACAACCCGAGAATCTGGTATACAAGAAACCGGAATTGCTCAACGACGTGCCCATGCATTATTGCCCGGGCTGCAGTCACGGTGTAGTGCATAAGTTGATAGCGGAGGTGATCGAGGAAATGGGAATGCAGGAAAAGACCATTGGCATTTCTCCTGTAGGTTGCGCTGTATTTGCATACAAATATATAGACATAGACTGGCAGGAGGCTGCCCACGGACGCGCTCCGGCACTTGCTTCCGCGATCAAGCGTCTCTGGCCCGACCGATTGGTATTCACCTACCAGGGTGATGGCGACCTCGCCTGCATCGGTACCGGGGAAACCATCCACGCACTCAACCGTGGCGAGAACATAACCATCATCTTCATCAACAATGCCATCTACGGCATGACCGGAGGACAGATGGCTCCCACCACCCTCGTCGGCATGAAGACGGTGACCTGCCCTTACGGCCGCGATCCCAAGCTCCACGGTTATCCTCTCAAGATAGCTGACATTGCCGCACAACTTGAGGGAACATGTTATGTTACGCGCCAGAGCGTGCAGAACGTGCCATCCATTCTCAAGGCAAAGAGGGCAATCCGCAAGGCGTTCGAATGCTCGATGCAGGGCAAGGGCTCCAATCTGGTTGAAATCGTCTCCACTTGCAACACCAACTGGAGAATGACCCCGGAACAGGCAAACAAATGGATGGAAGAGAACATGTTCCCGTTCTATCCTCTGGGAGACATAAAGGACAACAGCAAATAAACACCAGGCATTATGACACACGAAATCATTATATCCGGATTCGGAGGACAAGGTGTCCTCTCAATGGGCAAGATCCTGGCCTATTCCGGCCTTATGGAAGACAAGGAAGTGACCTGGATGCCGGCATACGGCCCCGAGCAGCGCGGTGGCACCGCCAATGTGACCGTCATTGTCAGCGATGAGCCTGTATCTTCCCCCATATTGAGTTCCTACGACACGGCGATCGTACTGAACCAGCCTTCCCTCGAGAAGTTTGAGAGCAAGGTAAAGCCAGGCGGTACGCTTATCTACGACGGCTATGGCATCAATGTCCCTCCAACCAGGAAGGATATCCATATTTACAGGATAGACGCCATGGACAAGGCCGCTGAGATGAACATGATCAAAGTATTCAATATGGTGATCCTGGGCGGTTTGCTCAAGGTCCATCCCATCGTATCGATTGACAGCGTCCTCAAGGCGCTTCGGAAGACACTCCCGGAAAGGCATCACCACCTTATTCCAATAAACGAGACAGCCATCCGAACGGGAATGGAAATCATCAATGAGGTGAAGTAATCAAAAGAGGAGGGCGACTATCAAGTCGCCCTCCTCTTTTAATGTGCAAACCTGTAGCCGACGCGTTTGCTCCATCCGGCAGCAAAGGTCAAAACCCCATCAGGGTAGCCAAGGCC